>Ga0255761_10002411_pt1 | contig 17242 bp, 22 predicted proteins | sample 071ome_29_FD_179961 | JGI IMG/M metagenome (GOLD analysis project Ga0255761, IMG submission 179961) | Coastal salt marsh microbial communities from the Groves Creek Marsh, Skidaway Island, Georgia - 071407BT metaG (version 2) | ecosystem: Environmental > Aquatic > Marine > Intertidal zone >... | reverse complement strand
ATTGAAAAGTTTGATGGAGGTCCAGTCGGCATTGATAATATCGCATCTTCATTGGGCGAGGAGAGAGATACACTAGAAGACGTGATCGAGCCTTATTTAATCCAAGAGGGATTCTTGCAGAGAACCCAGCGAGGGAGAATTGCAACATCACGTGCCTATGAGCATCTAGGAATAGTCCCATCTAAAAAGCATTCTGATCTATTTGAAAATTAAACGTGTCCGCTTTATTTCAATGTAAAGTTTACCTAGATGATACAGACGCGCAGGGTGTGGTTTACAACGCAAACTACCTCATTTGGCTCGAGCGTGCCAGGAGTGAATGGTTGGAACAAAAAGGACTGAGCCACTTAAAACTTAGAGAGGACTTTAATTGCGTACTGGTACTGCATGAAACAAAAATAAATTTTAGAAAGTCTGCAATGCTTGGTGATGAGTTGATTGTGCATACTGAGCTTAAAGAGCATAATTTTTTAAAATTTAACTTTTACCAGAAAATAATAAATAAGAATGCTGAAACGATTTTATGCGAGGCAACATCTTGTGTGGTTGCGATCGACCAAGAAAAACATAAACCTAAAAAAATAGAAATTAATTTATAATTCAACTATGGAAATACAACTATCAATCATCCAATTAATTTTAGAGGCCAGCCTAATTGTCAAGCTGGTGATGATTTTGCTCTTAGTGACCTCGATTGCCTCTTGGGTAGTGATTTTTGAGAAGCAACGAAGCGTTAAAGAGGCAACCAAAGAATATGAGGAGCTGGAGGATTTATTTTGGTCGGGCAAGGAGCTTGATGAGGTGGGCAGAATACTCACTAAAAGTTTTGATACCTCCAAAGGACCCACCACTGTTTTTCTGGCGGGTCTCAAAGAGTTTAGAAGATCGCAACAAAGGACATCAAACCTCTCCTTGACCCCAGCAGAGCTTGCTAGCCGATCGATGCGTATCGCGCAGGTGAGAGAAATCGATCGGCTCGAGAGAAACCTTGCCTTTCTAGCAACCACAGGATCTACAAGCCCCTATGTCGGTTTATTTGGTACGGTTTGGGGCATTATGAATTCATTTTTATCGCTAGGCTCAATTCAGACCGCAACGCTCGCTCTGGTTGCACCAGGCATTGCCGAGGCACTGGTAGCGACCGCGATGGGACTGTTTGCAGCGATACCGGCGGTGATTGCATTTAATAGGTACTCCGATCAAATTAACCGACTCGAGGTTTCGCTTGATACCTTTATAGAGGAATTTTCAGGGATACTGGCAAGACAACAAGATGACTAAGCGCGGTAAAGGTAGAGCATTGATGGGGGAGATGAATGTGGTCCCTTACATTGATGTGATGCTGGTTTTACTTATCATTTTCATGATTACTGCCCCGATGCTGACTCAGGGGATTGATGTCGATCTTCCGAATGTGAATTCCTCTAACTTGGACCCCAACCTCTTGGCAGAAAATGAACCCTTTATATTAAGCATCGATGCCGCTGGTAATTTTTATCTCAATACCGGAGCCAACCCAGAGTCCCCTGTCGATAACCAGTCCATCCTGCGTCAAACTCAAATTATTGTGACCAACAACCCAAACTCACCCATCCTGGTCAAGGCCGATGAAACTGTGCCATACGGTAGGGTGGTTGAGGGGATGTCGCTCCTCCAGCAAGGAGGCGCAGAGCGAATTGGTTTTCTCACCGACCCCCCTGAGATGATTAATTGATGTCAGTTATTCGTATCAAGTCTCTTACTTTTGCCGTCTTGATTCATGTTATTTCTTTGCTGGTCGTCACCTTGACCTTTAATGTTTCTAGTTCCGAGACTCCCTTTCTTTTTAATTCTGAGGAGGAAATTATCCAGGGGCTATTAATTAATGAGACTGACTTGAATGCTGAGCGCGAGAGAATTGCCTATGAAAGAGAGCAGGTAAGACTTGAGCAAGAACGCATTGAGGCTGAAAGGATTGCGACCGAACGACGCCTTGAGGCTGAGCGAATCGCAGAGCAACAGAGGATCGAATCAGAAAGACTGGCTGAGATCGAAAGACAAGAGCGCATACAAAGAGAGACGATCGAGCGTGCACAGCTACAAGAGCGCCAACAACGAGAAGCCGATGCGAGACAGCGTGCGGCAGAAGCTGAGCGCATAAGACTGGCTGAGGAGGCGCGTGCGAGAGCTGCCGAGGAAGAGCGCATTCGTCAAGCCGAACAGGCAAGACAGGAAGCAGAGGCAAGAGCCTTGGCGCAAAGAGAGTCCCTCGAGAACCAAAGAAGGCTTAGTCAAATTGAACAGGAAAAAGCCTACTGGGTCAGATTGATACAAGCACGAATCGAACAGGCATGGGTGGCGCCTGGAAATACCTCAAACGTACGATGCCGACTTCTGGTCACACAGATACCCAGCGGTGATGTGGTTGATGTAAGGATGATCGAGTGCAATGGTAATGAAACCCTCTTGAGATCTGTCGAATCAGCAGTCTATAGGGCCTCACCATTACCGCAACCTAGGATACCTGGAGTCTTTGAGAGACTCCTTGAGCTTGACTTTATTATTGAGAATTAAAACTGATGATAAGACGTATATTTTTTCTTTTTTTTATTTTTACGGCTCTGGCCCAAGCGCAGTTACGCATTGAAATCAGACAGGGAATCGAGTCGCCCTTACGCATCGCAATCCCAGGATTTGCAGGAGAACCGCAATTATCTTTATTGCTCGACGAGATCATTGAGGCAGATCTTGCCAACAGCGGACGTTTTTACGCCATGGCTGATAATGAGCTGCTGAGCTTTCCTACCCAACCCGAGCAGGTCAATATTAATGACTGGAGGATCACGGATACCGACTACTTATTGGTCGGGCAGTTGGATTCAGATAGCTTTGAGAACCTTAGAATTTCTTTTCAGCTCTTTGATATCGTGCGTGGCGAGCAGGTGCTCGGATTTAGATTGTCGAGCACTGTTAACAATCTACGCAACAGCGCTCATAGGATTGCCGATATCATCTTCCAGGAGCTCCTTGGTATCGATGGTATCTTCTCAACCCAGATAGCCTACGTCAGTGAGAGTACCCGCAATGATCAGGCATTTTTTCAGATCGTGATTGCAGATATTGATGGCACCAACCCCTTTGTCGTGATTGAATCAAGTGAGCCCCTCATGTCACCCGCCTGGTCCCCGGACAGCCGTAAAATTGCCTACGTCTCTTTTGAAAATGAACGCTCAGAGATTTATGTTCAGGACCTAGCCACTGGATTTAGAGATCGAGTCTCCTTTAGGCAGGGCATTAATGGCGCTCCATCGTTTTCGCCTGATGGCACGCAGCTGGCACTAACCCTCTCTGGGGTTGATGGGAACCTAGACATTTATATCCTTGAATTAGATACACAAAGACTGACAAGGCTGACTGAAAACTATTCCATCGACACTGAACCCACATGGTCCCCGGACGGAGATTACATTTACTTTACCTCCGACCGAGTCGGTAACCCACAAATATACAGAGTAGAAGCGAGACCCAGAGGTCAGATCGAGCGCATTACTTTTGAGGGAAATTACAATGCTAGGCCCAGAGTATCACCTGACGGTGATTCTATTATCGTGGTACATCAGTTCAATGGCGATTACAGGATCGCGTTGGTTGATCTTGAGACAAGAATTACGCAAGTCCTTTCTGAGGGTCAGCTCGATGAGTCGCCTAGCTTTGCGCCCAACGGTGATGTCGTGATGTATGCAACACGAGAACAGGGAAGGGGCGTACTGTCCTCCGTGACCTCCGATGGAAGGATTCATCAGAGGATTGCATCGATTGGTGAGGACGTAAGAGAACCTGCATGGTCACCTTATGCTTTACGATAATTTATGATAAATTAGTGCTTTAATTTTTATTATGAGGGTTCAATGATTAACTTCAAAAGATTTATCTTGCTTGCATCAGTATTTGCATTATTTGCATGTTCTAATGTAGAGGAGACGGTTGAGATTCCAAATGCGGATACATCCATGGACGGTGCCGATGATAACGTCTCGACTCAGGGCATGGGTGAGAGAGCTCCAGTGACAATTACCACTGGGGGTCGCTTAGTTTTAGATGGAACAGATCAAGAGGGATCTGCGCTTTCACAACAAACCATATATTTTGACTTTGACTCTGCAGAAATCAGAGCAGACTTCGCCGAGGCACTCCAGGCACACGGTGCTTATTTAGTAGATAACCCAGGTGCGCGAGTAAGACTGGAAGGTCATGCTGATGAGCGGGGTACCAGAGAATACAATATCGGACTTGGAGAAGAGCGTGCGCAAGCAGTGAGACAATACCTCATGCTGCAAGGCGCATCTTCAATTCAAATTGCAACCATAAGCTTTGGTGAAGAGAGACCAGTTAATTCTGCAAGTAACGAGATGGCTTACAGACAGAATAGGAGAGTTGAACTCGTATACACACGCGCTAACTAAGCGTGAAAAAAGTTTTTGCGTTACTAGCTGTTTTGCTAGCGGGTTGTGCGACTGGGCCCTCATCCCTAACACCACAACCCGAGCCGCAATCATTACAGCTTGCTGATATTGAGGCAAGGCTGATCCGACTAGAGCGTATACTGAGCAATGACAGTCTCATCCAGCTCACGAATCAAATCAATCAATTACAACAAGAGATACAATCACTAAGAGGAGAGGTAGAGACACAGCAGTTTCAATTGAGCGGCGGTGCAGACAGGCAAAGACAGCTTTACATGGACCTAGACGCTAGGTTGCAAGAACTTGAGCAATTTAGAAGAGAGGCTGAGATCCAAGCTCCGGTTGTCGCAATCACACCAAGCACCATACCCATGAATGAAGCGCCAAATGTGGCGCCTGCATCGATCCCCTCGGATCAAGAGTCATATAACCAAGCATATGCATTATTGCAGTCAGGGTCGTATGCTCAGGCTGCGAGTAGCTTTGCGCTCTTTCTTGTTGATTATCCTAACTCTGAATTATCAGATAATGCACAGTACTGGTTGGCTGAAACATATTATGCGAGAAGGCAGTATGAGGATGCGCTGGCAAATTTTGAGGTCATGTTGAATGATTTTCCTGGCTCCTTAAAGACGCCCGATGCCCTATTAAAGATTGGCTTCAGTCATCATGGGCTGGGAAACAACGCTCAAGCCATCGATGCACTATCTATTGTCGTCTCTGAATATCCAGACACAACGGCTGCACGATTAGCTCAACAGAGGATGGACCGAATCACTCAAGAATAAGTAGCACTCTTGTGGAAAGTACTTTAAGAATCACAGAGATATTTTACTCGATACAGGGTGAGGCCAGCACATCAGGGTTGCCGACCGTTTTTGTTCGATTAACCGGGTGCCCGCTGCGCTGTACTTATTGTGATACCGAGTATGCCTTTCATGGTGGTGAAAAGATGCAGATCGCTCAAATTGTTGAAAAGATCAATGCATTTAATTGTCCGCTCGTATGCATAACTGGAGGTGAGCCATTGGCACAGCCAAATGTGAACACGCTGATGGATGTGTTATGTGAGCAGGGCTATCAAGTAAGTCTCGAGACCAGCGGCGCGATTGACGTAAGCAGAGTCAATTCGAGCGTCACCAAAGTCATTGATATTAAAACCCCCTCATCAAATGAATCATCAAAGAATAAAGTTGAAAACTTTTTATACTTAAATGAAAAGGATGTTTGTAAATTTGTTATTAGCAATGAGGATGACTTTGATTGGGCAAAGCATTTTATCGAAGAACACCTTAGCAGCAACCCTAACATCTACTTTTCACCGGTCACTCCCGGCATGGATCCTAAAGCGCTTGCTGAATTGATATTAAGAGATGGACTGAATGTGAGGCTTCAATTGCAATTACATAAATACCTCTGGGGTGATGAGCGTGGCAGATAAGGCAATCATATTGCTATCAGGCGGGCTCGACTCAACAACGACGCTCGCCATTGCAAAATCCAAGGGCTACGAATGCGTCGGGATTTCATTTAGTTATGGTCAGTCCCATCACTTTGAGGTAGAGCGAGCTAAGGAACTGGCATTATCCTTTCAATGCATTGAACATCATTTAGTAGAGATACCCATTTCATCCTTTGGCGGCTCAGCGCTTACCGATCCGACCCAAACGATACCTGACTACCAAGAGAGTAACGCCATTCCAATTACCTACGTGCCTGCGAGAAATATTATCTTTCTCTCATTCGCAATTGGTTGGGCAGAGGCTCGTGGTATTGATCATATATTCATCGGCGTCAATGCGGTGGACTACTCAGGTTACCCCGATTGCAGACCAGAATTTATTGAGGCCTTTCAGAGGATGATTGACGTTGGTACAAAAAAGGGTGTTGAGGGTCAGTCAATCAAGATCCACACTCCACTCATATCAATGACTAAAGGTGAAATTATCAATTTAGGGATATCTCTGGGCGTCGATTATGCCAAGACCGTATCCTGCTACAAGTTAAATGAAGATGGTCACGCTTGTAGGACTTGTGACTCATGTGCCCTAAGATCAAAAGGATTCATCGAGGCTGGCATTGATGATCCAACTACATATGTAAAGTAAAAATTAGTCACCTAGAGTTAAAGTGTTTATAATATGTTTTTTCTTTATATGGGTCGTTAGCTCAGTCGGTAGAGCAGTTGGCTTTTAACCAATTGGTCATAGGTTCGAATCCTATACGACCCACCACCTCAAACCCTTACCACATATAGCTTTAAGAGAATCTAGGTTTTTCTGGAGTAGGGCTGATTTTCACCCACTCCTATATTTGGGTAACACAGAATCCATATTTATTTTTATGACCAGTTGGCTCTCAATCCCTTTTCCCTTTTACGTTTTGCGCTAAATGAGGGATTTAACTCTTAGTTCTTTTTTATGGCTTTGATAATTTCTTCAATTTTTTTGTCGAGGTTTTCTTCAGATACTAGGGAAGACCTAACGCAGTTTTCAATATGCTTTTTAAGTATTTTAGATTTCACTGATGATAATGAGGATATGATTGCATTAATTTGATCGATAATGTCAATGCAATAAAGTTCATCATTAATCATATTTTGTATCCCTCTCACTTGACCTTCAACTCTTTTAAGATTGGGCAATAAGGGTTTGTGGCATGCTGGTTTCATCTTCCAATTATTTCATACAAATAATCACTTTACATACCCCTATAGGGTATTGAATTTAGAAATTCAATAATTATCATACATAAAATATTTTTGGTTTTTATTTATGAAAAAGTTTTTTTTCGTCTCGATTTTTTTATCTCAAGCATTATTTTCTCAGGAGTCAGCTATTGATCATGCGCCCATTGGGATTATGGCTGATCACTACCATAGCCAAGATGAAGTCATGATTTCATTTAGACAATCTGTAATGTATATGGAGGGTAATATTTTTGATGGAAACAGTATTCAAGATGATGAAATTATAGAGCTACCACATTCGCTGTCATTATCACCCTCTAATTTAAGCGTTGTCCCTCAGGATATGCGAATGTCCATGAGCATGTTGGGTATGATGTATGCGCCAAGCGATCGCTTAACTCTAATGGGCATGGCTATGTTTATGAGTAACTCAATGAATCTGAACACATACCAACCTATGATGACTAGAGATCTAATTGGTACATTTGACACTAATTCTTCTGGTCTTGCATCAATTAGTGTCGGGGGGCTAATACCGATATATGCCAATGAAAATAGTAGGCTTCATGCACATGTTGGCTTGGATAAATCCTCTGAAGATAATGAAATTAAGGGCCAGATACTTACACCTATGAATATCCGAACAGAGATGATACTACCATATGGTATGCAGATCGGTGATGACGCATTCAGATTTACTGGCTCCCTAACCTATGTAAGTCAGCCAAATAATAATTCAGTAATTGGTTTTCAGGGGTTATTTAGAAAAAATCTTAAAGAGAAGGCATGGGCATTAGGAGATCAAAAAATATTCAATGCTTGGTACCAGAAAAGCTTATCAGAAGATCTATCATGGTCAGTACGTCTTGCGCTGAGAGATCAAGATAGAATCTCTGGAGGTAACCCAATGATTATGCAACCAGTACAAACCGCTTACACTGAGAACTATGGTGGAACCATCCTAAATCTATCCTTTGGTCTAAACAAAGTAATCAGCCTAATGCCCGGAATGCATCCGGAGCGAATTGGCATAGAGTTCACGATACCTATTTATCAGGATAAGCATGGAATTCAGATGAAAGATGAGTGTAGTTTTATTTTGGGTATTCAGAAAGAAATTTGATAATTAAGACTAGTTTCTAAACAATTGGTCATAGGTTCAAATCCTATGGGGCTCAGAACCTCAACAAATAAATTTGTATTAAGAATTAAACAAAGTACAATACGAAAATATCTTTGGACCAAGAATGGAAAAAGACATTTTTATTCTGAAGTATTTTTTTAACATAATTAATAGGAATAAAAAATGGCAGCTGGAAAAGTAAAGTGGTTTAACAAGACTAAGGGTTTTGGTTTTATCGGACCTAACGATGGCTCTAATGATGTGTTTGTGCATATATCGGAAGTTTTAAAAACTGGTCACAACGAACTCAAAGAAAACCAAGAAGTAGAGTATGATCTTGTTGAAAACAATGGCAAATTTGCTGCAGGCAATCTCAAAGTCTTAAGCTAAAAGTACTCTCAATTTAAAAATCTAATTTACCAGCTCGCTTGAATGCATGAGCTGGAGGATCCAATTATGCAAAATGACTTTTCCTCGCTTGGAGTGAGTGATAGTTTTATTTCAATATTAAAAAAACAAGAAATAAATTTACCAACACCTATCCAGGCAAAATCTATACCTGAGGCGCTTCAGGGGAGAGATATCCTAGGTATAGCCCCTACGGGCACGGGTAAAACTTTAGGTTTCTTAATTCCAATAATGTCATACCTGCTCAGTTCATCGAGAGAGCATTGCTTGATACTCGTTCCAACTAGAGAACTTGGAATGCAAATTATTGCTGAATTTGAGAAGATTAATCAGTTTGACAAAAGGATTAATTCAGTTTTAATCATTGGGGGAGAGCCGCAATCAAGACAGGTTAAGCAGCTTGCTAAAAATCCACAAATTGTTATTGGCACGCCAGGACGATTGAATGATCTGCTCGGGCAGGGAAAATTACTACTCCATAATTTCAATCGTCTCATATTAGATGAAACGGATAGAATGCTCGACATGGGCTTTAGTATCCAAATTGAAAAGATCATTAAATTTCTTCCGGAAAAAAGGCAAACTTTGCTCTTCTCAGCCACCTTTCCAGATCAAATAAAAAAGATAGCCAATAGCTTTCTAAGTCAGCCCTTTATTGTAAAGCTCAATCACGAGAATCATCTCTCTAAAGACATTAGCCAAGAACTAAGGAGGATAGAGACTCGAGAAAAATTCGATATTTTAGATCACGAGCTCCAACAGAGAGATGGCACCATTTTGATTTTTGTTAAAACCAAAAGAGGTGCAGAAAAAATTACCTCGCGACTGAGAAAAGGGAAGCATAGCGTTGATACTATTCATGGTGACCTTAGGCAAAATAAGCGTGATAAGGTTATTTCCAGATATCGGGGAATGAAATTTAGAATACTTGTAGCAACAGACGTCGCCTCAAGGGGATTGGACATACCGCACATTGATCATGTCATTAACTATGACCTACCCCAATGCCCGGAGGATTTTGTTCACAGGATAGGAAGAACCGCAAGGGCAGGTGCGAAGGGCAAGGCATTAACCTTTATCACTTCTGAAGATAATTATTTGTGGGGCAAGATTAATAAGATTGTAAAGATTGAAAAGATTGAAAAGATTGATAAAGTTCGTAAAACTAAAGGCAAGGTAAAGCCCAATAAGAAGACCCCTTCATGGCTTAAGAAGAGAGAATTAAAGCGAAAAAAAAGAAGTACTGCCTGATAGGATTGCTAACTAATGGTAAGTTAGTTATGCCTTGGTTATCATTGGAGTAATTAAAATAAAATTAGTACCTAAGAGGAGTTAGTTATGGACGGGACAAGTTTTGCCTTGGGTTTAGCTATCGGGATGGTCATAGGAATGGCCATGGGAAAAGAGAAAAAAAATAAGGACTAAGATGAAAATCCTTCAGAAAACTTTCTATCTAAAAATACCACACCTAAGTATTCTATTTCTATTCCCACTGCTACTAAAGGCTCAAACGGATCAACTATTCTACTGTGACATTACTGGGTGGTATGAAAAATCCAGTAACGGCGAGTACGAGCTCTTTGATAATTTCTCAATCGAGAATTTTGAGCTTTCTTCGATTGTTAGGGTGAGTCAAGCTACATCGAGCTTTGCCTGGCTAGACCGACCTTCAGATCGTTATGTGATAGATGAGATGGAGAGTAATGACTTCATTCAAGCTCGCTCAGAGGATGGCCATGAGGTAGTGACATTTACTTACCTAGATTCAGTTTTAGTGGTCGATTTTGTAGAGGGAGTAAATTTTGGACAGCGCCAGACCTTTAGCTGTCAACCTTTTAATCGATAACGCAACTAAGACTTTTTAATCTGCTTTTTAAGTTTGATACTATATATGCATGCAAGCATTATCGAAATGGCCGGTTAATCTAACGTGCTTTCTGACCCTTGTTGGTTGTGGTTCCATGGCAACCGGTGGATCCGAGAGCGCGACACACCCCGTGGCCACGATAGATCAGGTACAAGCAAGAGATTGTACCTACCTCTATTCAACAAATCTTACCGAGACAGGGTATAACCCAGCAAGTGCAACAGCCAACGCTATATATCAGCTTAAGAATCAGGCAATGGTTACCAATGGCAATGCCATTAGAGTGACCAACGTCTACCCAACCACGCGCTACGAGTACGGATACACCTCAGACGCTTCCAACGTCTACGTAGAGGTATACAACTGCCCAATGCGCGGAGGGGCTTCAACCAGCTCTAAGTAATATGAAGAAACTTCCTCTTGAGATAAAACCAGACATCATCGAGCACCACAGGGAGGCAATGATAAATTGGTCAATACAATCAAAGGCGCTTAAGGAAAAATCGAGATCCAACATGATCATGGTACTAGGGGGGGTACTTTTAGGGTCCTATTTATATTTGCAGGATACGATCCCTTTTTATGTTGCGCTCTTTGGTGTGGCGTTAATATTGGTGGGCATGTACTTTTATGCCTCTTCGGCCAATAAAGCAAAATTTGCATTTAAGTCATACGCCCTAAGAGAGGCCTGGCTTAATAACAAGGCTCAATTAATAATAAATCCAAGCACCGGCAAAGTAAAAGTAAAGGGAGAGAATCATTTTTTTGATATTGCTGATCACGAGAATTGGTCATAAAATCAATAGATAAGGGGGCTGCGCTTATGTATAAAAGTTTATTAATTCTTTCTTTTTCTATTTTGCCATTTTTTATCAGTGCACAATTTGCTGGTGATTATGCACCCAGCTACTATCAGCTGATTGCTGAGGGTGGTATTGTAGGCTGCGAGGCACTAGAGTCTCGGGGCGGGCAATTTTTTGTCTCAAATCAAACCACCCCATATAACGGACATTGCATCCAGAGAGTTATTTTTGGAAGTCAGCATCTCGTGCTAACCCGTGTTGGCATTTCTAGGGGCGTCAGGCATGGAAGCCTTGAGGAGTGGCATGCCAATGGTATTCAAAAAACAAGAGGCACCTATGAATTTGGCGAACTTCAAGGTTTATATGAGGCGTGGCACCCTAACGGTACCCTGGCCGCGAGGTACACCTATGTCGACAACCTGATTGATGGCATTGCAGAGAACTGGAATGAGGTTGGCATATTGCAGATTAGGGGCGAGTACCGGGCCGGTGAGCGCTACGGTTATTATGAAGAATGGGATGACAATGGGGTAGATTCAACCAGGGAATGCTATATTAGTGATTCGTTACAGCCAGTTACAGAGTGCAGCCGGCTGGGCGTATATTAGATTATTATCAAGGGGGAAAATATGAGTTTAAATAATAAATTAGATAACGTAGCAGAGCCACTACAATTCTTAGGGCAATGGTTGTTAAGGGCGCCTCTGGGGGTAGTCATGATCATACACGGCCTGGGTAAGTTTCCACCGCCCGCTGAGGGGTTTGCGAATATGCTTGCCTCATCAGGCATACCTCTACCTAGTCTGACAGCGACATTGGTTTGCTTAGGTGAAATCGGTGCTGGTGCAGGTGTGATAATTGGAGGCATGTTAGGTGCCAGCTTAGGTCATTTGGTCACGCGCCTCTCCGGCGGGGCTATTTTGGTTATTATGGTAGGTGCCTACCTGATAAGACATTCTGACTGGCTATGGACCGTACAGATGGTTGATACCATGCAGTTCTTCTTGCTCACGCTTGGAACTTATTTCGCAATCAAAGGAAATAATTAAGTAACTTTTAGCCCAGGCTTTATACGGCCTGGGCATTTTCCTGCATGTCTATTGATATACATGTCATCAATTTAGCCTTTGCTACAGACAGAAGATTATCTTGTATCGCACAGCTTGAGTGTTTTGGTCTGCCATACAAAATATTTGAGGCCATTGATAGTTCAAATCCTCTTGATCACTTTTCTGGGGTTGATATGCGCATGTTCAGACTGATGACACGTAGAGATCAACTCAATATGAATGAGGTGGCATGCTACGCTAGCCATAAGATGCTCTGGAAGCAATGCGTTGAGAAGGGGGACCCAATTATCATTTTAGAGGATGACTTTAGGCTGCTCGATGGATTTAAGGATATTTATAGATCAGTTTGCCAATGGATCGATAAATTTGATTTTATCAGGATGGAGTCCCTTGATAAGACAGGCTCATCATTGAGTATCGGTAAGAAGAAAAGTTTTATAAAGAGAGACAGTCAGGGGGCTTCCTTTTATAATCTAAAGTCGGTCCCTTTATGTATGTTGGCTTATGCCATCTCTCCGGAGGCTGCAAAGAAACTCATTAATGCCAGTGAGATCTATCAAATGCCCTCTGACAAGTTTCTTCAGCAGTACCAAATCCACAAGCAGCCTATCTATGGTATTGAGCCAACGAGAGTGGTCACCTCAGATGAGGCAGAGCAGTCTACCATTGGTGATAGGAAGAAAAAAACATGGAATATTTTTTTATTACTGCATCGGATGTTTTTCAAGGCGAGCATGGATATACAAAAAATTATTTTTAACAGGAAAATTAAGTTATGAAAAAACTCAGTTTATTTATATTTTTATTTTGGGTCTTAATGTCTAAGTCTTATGCTCAGATGGAGCCTCCATGGTGGCCATCGGTGCACGGTGAAAATGATGAGGCGGGAGCCACCAATTATGTAACGGCAGAAAAGATTATGCAGGCACTGATGATCCCAACCGAAGGCATTGCCTATGAGCTTGGTCACCCCTATGAGAGAACCATGCCGGCATATCTTGATAGGCCTTACCGCTTAAATATTGTGAAACGTGCCAGGCCTGGAGGTGTCTCAATGACTGAATACTTCACAGGGTACATAGGCCAAATGGGAACACAGTTTGATGGTCTTGGTCATCAGGGACAGCTCGTGGAGCATCCAGACGGCACCAGCGAGTATGTTTTCTATAATGGCTTTACCGAGGAGGATCTCGTCGGTGATGACTTAGGAGCAGATGGATTATTGCACTTAGGCGTTGAAAAAATGAAACCGATCATCACCCGAGGTGTGCTGATTGATATTGCTGGCTATAAGGATACGGACACACTTCCTGCTGCTTATATCGTGACCTTAGATGATGTTTTAGGGGCGCTCTCTAGACAGGGCATGAGTGAGAGTGATATCGGTATGGGCGACGCAGTCTTATTAAACTATGGCTGGTCGGTCAATTGGAATACCCCCGATAGATACAATGATGGCTATGTGGGTAGGGGGAGGAATGAGGGCTCGCCCGGTATTTATGCCGAGGTAGGTCACTGGCTCGCCGACAAAAAAATCTCACTAGTGGGAGCGGACAGTTGTTGCGTAGAGGTGCGTCCTAGTCCGGGCACAGATAATGTGCATCATATTCTTTTCTTTGAGGAGGGAATCCCGATGATTGAGAATCTTGTGCTCAATGAGCTTGCTAATGATAAAGTCTACGAATTTCTTTTGATCGCGCTGAACGAGAGAATTGTTGGGGCTACGGGCTCACCAATTCGACCTATCGCCATCAGATAATGCTAATATTAAAGAAAAATATTTAGGAGAAATTATGGCTACTTATCAATGTTCAAAATGCGGCATGGCAGTTAATGCAAGTTGTGCAAATTGCAATCAACCACTCGTTGACGATGTACTAACCAAAGGGGATGGCTCAACCGTTCAGATATCAAAGTGCCCACAGTGTGAAGGGAAAATTAAATCTCCATTGTGTTGTGGCGCAGATATGAGTTGTGCTGTTTAGTTGTGTATTTGGGCTAGAGCGTAACGCTCTAGCTCCATCTCAATGTTGTCAGCCATATCGTTTAATGCTGATAACAATTCATCTTCAACAATCTTAAATCGACTAGCCGTTTTTGATATTTCTTGGTTGAAGGTGATTTCGTTTATCGATAATGAAAGCATTTTTTCGCTAATCTCAAGGACAGCCATAATCTTCTTGGTATAAAAATCGTCACTGAGGTGTCTACCCTTTTTATACCATTGCTTTCCACTATTATATGCGTCGATGACTCTTTTGGCTGCGCGACAGCTCTCAAGCTCTAATTCGTTATGCGCTTTAAGCAGCTTTTCAATAGACCCAAATTCACATGCCCTGATCACATCTTGCATCATTGCAATACGCGCTCTATCCCTAAGAGGATGACCGCTTGGTAGATTATGGATTAGGGTATACGCCAAGCTGCCTCATCACCCAGGGTTGCACGACCTCACGTTGTATTCTTCCGCCGCTCCATTCTTCTGAGCGACCCATATGACCGCCTACGGGGTTAACCCAAGCTTCCTTCGGGTCACCGGTACGCATCATAAGATATAAATCCTCAATCGGTTGTTGGGTGTCCTGGTGGCCATTCACGAGAAACATGGGCGCAGAGGGCTGCTCAATGAGCCCTCTATCAACGAGCGAGAGCCTAGGCCCGTAAGCTAAAAAATCTTCCATGCTGTCAACACCGTATACCACGGATCGAGCAGGGAATAGATCAAAGAGATACTCCATGCTGTTCACTGCCACTTCTTGCCATTCAGGTTGATAATAGTAATGAATACCAACGCCATGTACTGCCGAGCCCAGTATTCGATCTCTCTCCGTGTATGCAAGAACCGCAGCCCAGTAACCACTCCAGCTTCTTCCCTGAACAACAATGCGAGAACTATCGATATCCTCTCTCGTTTCGAGGTAGTCAATGGCAGCTGAGAGGGCACGCTCGGACCCAACATCAATGAGCACCGGTGACTGTCCTGTTCCTGGCATATCAATGGCAAAGGCTGCCACGCCATTATTGATATAGTTTTGTGAGCCATCCATTACGCCTTCTTTTCTTGAGTCCAGTCCATTCATCCCAAATACAATGGGCGGGAGCTCTGCTGTATCTGGAACCCGGATATAGGCAATGATCTCGCTTCCCTCAAAGGGTATCGTTATCCTCTCAATAGCTGGTTCAAGCAGGGAGCCATAGCGCATGAAGGCCTCGATTCCACGCTCGTATGCATACCTTTTTCCCGGCGAGTGTTTTTCGGTGGGCCATCTACCGATATCAAAATATTTCCATGCAAGATGATAGAGCCCTCTGGCAGCATCAGGGTCGCTGGACTCAACCGACTCCGCTTGCGCAAAGTATTCTTCTCCAAGCTCTATCCATACAGCGGCCCAGTCATCTCTTTCGAGGGTTTGTAAGTTATCCATGGCACGAATTGCATCTTCATAATTAATAACCCCTATAGGTCCTTCGGCATGCTCAGCTCTTCTTAGGACCTCGATTTTTAATTCCTCAAGGCTCCTTGGCCCCCAGTCCTGAGCATTGATTGGCTCAAAAAATATGAAAAGGGAAAAAAATAAAATAATTGCTCGCATCTATAGCTCCTAGTTTGAGTTCAAGTAATCCCAGTGATCACTCGCAGCAGTTAGAATTTCATCCATGTCTCTATCCAGAAGATACCCCTCGCTTACAAGCCTCAAGGTATCTTGCGTAACTAAGCCCATGTATTCAGCCTTGGAGGCATATCGCTCTTCAATCGAGGGCCTCGGATCATTACGAGCCTCTCGCTCTTCAATGTCCCTTGCAAAGGGTATAAATGATCCAGACATATGAGAGATGACATTGGTTGGGCCAAATCGATCGTTATAGAGATTCCATCCATTGTAGGTTGCCAAAGGAACGCTAAGCTCTGGCATCATCAAGCCGGCCAGCTCATTCCCATCAGAGTTTACTTGTGGGACCCTGACACCAAAGGGCTGTCCCACAATCGGGGGTTCAATATCAATGATGCCTTCATCTTTAAATCTTGGACCGTAGTCAACCCGATAAGCCAGATGCGGTACTTCTGGAAAATTGATCCAAGGCAGATCAGGAAAGTCTACATCCTCATGCCTCACCAAGGTCCCGTCGGCGAGTTTTGGCATCACACTTGGCGGTGCGGGCATGTCCTCTGATACCCAGTCTTGCATGGCAACGAGGAGCGCCCTCATCATCCAAGAAAAGTCATTAGGGTTATTAGGAAGCTGTCCATTTGAAATGCCTGGCGGGAAGTCGACCGGAAGGTGCTGTGCCCCAGCAAAATGATACACACGTGCACTATCAATGGTATCTACATCAACCTCGCCCTCAGGGTCTGTGTGTAATAATGAGACGGCTCTTCCCCAGTACTCGTAGGATGAGTACGAGTTATACATCTTGGGCATAAGATGATCAGGGACATTGGCTAATATACCGTCATAATCTCCGGTAAGCGGGTCAGTCTGTGCGACGTCACTGAAGGGAAAGATATCTGTCGGATAGTAAAAGTTAAGATAGGGGTGGGCGTCTCGACTGGCCTGACCAAATCGGATATTAAAGCTTCCTCTTGCAGCGCCTGCAATATGTGACATCAGGCCGTCAAAAACTTTTCTCTCAGACTCGTCCTCGTTAAATCCATCATAGAGGAAAGTCCTTAAGGTTCTTCCTGGCTGTGAGAGTCCAAACCCTATGGCATAGTCAATATCCTCTTCATGTACATTTAGATCGGCAAAGCCCTCATATTTTAATTGGCTGACCGCATCTCTAATCGCAGCAAGCCCGAGACCTATAATTTGCGGGTCCTGTGCTACGTAGACAACCTCAT
>Ga0255761_10002410_pt1 | contig 17250 bp, 22 predicted proteins | sample 071ome_29_FD_179961 | JGI IMG/M metagenome (GOLD analysis project Ga0255761, IMG submission 179961) | Coastal salt marsh microbial communities from the Groves Creek Marsh, Skidaway Island, Georgia - 071407BT metaG (version 2) | ecosystem: Environmental > Aquatic > Marine > Intertidal zone >... | reverse complement strand
TAAGTACAGAATTTGAATCTGAGTCTCCTCCACCATTTGATCCACTGGTAGATTCACTTCCTCCTCCATTTGTCCTCCTAGAATAAGATTCTTCAATTGCATCAAGTGGATCTACTATACAAACCACCCAATCTTTATCCACAATAATATCAGTGTCTTTAGACAAAGACATCCATTTGTAAAAGATCACCTCATGTTTTGGACTCTCTTCAGATTCCATCAAGACTTTTGAGGTATTGATCTTTATACAGTGTGGATCTTTAAACAGATAAGAAACCAACTGATCTTCAGAATTTCTGAATTCTTTGATGTCTGCGATTACTTCTTCACCAGACTTCAAAAGTGCAAGTTGTATGCTCATAGTGATTTGATACCTCTTAGTATTCTACCATTAAAAATGGGAGGCGTCAACTGGATTTTGCCAGTTACCTCCCGTGGCATTGCGCCGACGATATTCAGTTTTATTTATCAGGAAGTATCAGGGAAGAACGGCGGCGATCGTTCCCCCAAAGAAAAGAGTCATTACTGTGCCCAAGGCAAAGGTGGCGGTGGTAAAGTTCATCGTCTCCTCCATAGGTCTAAATTATATAGCAATTATGTATCATAGTGATACAAAAGTCTGTAACCACCGCTACCGATCATAAAGAAAATGTTAGGAATTACAGATAATCCTTGCGAGCATGATGCTCTGGGACTATTTTTCCGAGGACGATTCTGAGGAGTCCGTCTTCAAAGGTGACTTCTCGTACTTCTGTGTCGTCGGATAGAGTCCACGCTCTCCGAAAACTTCTCTGAGCCAATCCCTTGTGGATAAACGTCCTGTCCGACTCTGTATCCTCCTTTTGTCCTTCGACAAGAAGTTTTCCATACTCCGTGAAAACATTTACTTCTTCCCTCTTAAACCCTGCTAATGCAATTTCTAAGTGTGATTCAACATTATTTACCTGAACAAGATTGTAAGGTGGGTAATTTGTTGTAGTTTCATGAAGATTAAACAGACGATCAAAGTATTCGTCCATTCCAATACTATTCTTATTAATCCTCTCCATTAAGGCAGGAAGATCCGCTGCGGTATAACGCATGAGGTTAGTCATTATTGTAGCTCCTTTAAAAGCGAGTTTGTGTTGTGTGGACCCTTTCGGCATCCAATACTATTTAACCACAAAACGAAAAAGAGAGGAACGGTAATAACCGAACCTCTCTGTAGGGTGTTCCGACTTTTGTAGAGACCGCACGAAAGGTCTCATTGTTATTTATTGGGTTTCCTCTACCTTTTTCTTCTTACCAATATTATACTTGGTCTCAAGAACCCACTCATTCTTCTCTTTATAAGAAAGAACTTTGATCTGGTTCAGAGGAGCAATATCGGTAACCTTTTCTGGTTCAATTACCGTGACGAGACCCCAATCGCAAAGAAGTTGAATAATTCTGTTACGACGCTGAACATCATTCACGGTCAGATTTGCGTGCTTACCATCAAGGGCAAACAGTTCTTTGAAATGAACAATGTAGTATCTACCTTGCTTATGAAGAATATGGCAAGATTGATAGATCTTTTTCTCTTTGCGTGATGCAACTCCAATACGAGTCAGAGTTTCACGAACTTTAAGGAAGTCATCTGGTTCGTTCAGAGTGACCTCAATCATTTGATCCGCAGACCACTTAACTTCAGGTTCTGTAATCATTTTTTTCCTCCAGTCTCAAATTTTGATTTAATGAATGACAATTGTTCTTTGGTAAGAATACTCAGAGCCTGTTTTGCTTTTTCGTTACTATAACCATAATAACGTTTTACATAATCTAAATCTCTGATCTCATCTTTTCGGAGCCAGGGAGAGAATCTCTTCCTTTTTCTCACACTATTTATATAAAACTGATACTGGAGGTTTGGATCAAGATGAGAATTCATATTCATCTCATTTGCAAACAGAACTGTGTCCAGTTGACCAGACATGCACCTGTTCACAATATATGCAGGATATTTTGCTGAAGGATCTTCTTCTAGAAGATTTTTCTTTGTTTGGTTAATTGAGTTCAACCAATCTTTCAATTCGTATGTCATCGTATAATCTGAATGTTGTCGTCTTCTGTCCAGAGTTCAACCTTATTACGGAACCGACCCTCTGCCTTTAGTTTTTCATATCGCTTGGTTGCTTTCTTCTTCCACCAAGAGATGATGTTCTCCAGATAGAACTTATCCCAGTTAGAACCACGAAGTAGTTCTTCTTGCTCACCAAGAATCACCTCACGGACATTTGAGTATCCATAGTCAGAGATATAGAACCTCTTCTTCTGAGTGAGATTAAATGCGGTAGAGATTACACTGTTAAACTCATTCAACTTATCTTGATCCTGGAGAGAGTTCTTGATGATAGAGATCATCTTAGTCTGACGCTTCATCTTCTTTGATGATGCTTTGTTGTCAGTCAGAGGTGTATTGTTATTCAGTCTCGTGAACTCATTGTGGAGTTTATGAAACTGCTTATCATGCAAGAGTGGCAGGAACTTACTTTCGGTCAGACCTTTATATCGCATGAATGGTTTGAGTCCATCATACTGTGAAGCATCAGTAGAAGACCCATAGAGAGAGGTTGTCTCAAACAGGGCAATGTCCTTCTCAAACACTTCATTCAATGTCTCACGGGCATAGTGTGAGCAGCAGAGAAGTGCAAGAAGTTTACCACCAAGGTAGTTGTACCCAAAGGGTTGAGATGGAACAATCACAAATCCCATCGCAGCATGACGATTAAAGATAGAAAGATTTGGTGCCTTACCCAACCAAATGTTCCTTGGTTTAGAGTTGATTGTTGGAGATCCAAACCGAATGAATCCAATGACTTTCTTGGTATTCTTTTCAAACACCATCCAGCGTAATTCCCTACCAGGAATGTTGGATTCATTATTGTGAGAAGAAACTGCCTTCAACAAGTTGCCATAATGCTCATGAGGAACCGCATTCTGAAAACGGTTACCCACAAACTTAATGTCAAACTCCATATCTTGAGGATGAATATCTTCATTAAAGAACTCATCTTCAAGTGACACCAAAGAAGGAGAAGAGTCAATTACCTCTTTCTTCACAAACCTAAGGTAGTCTTCAATATTAGTAAAGTGGGAAAAGTAGTTTATAAACTCATCTGCTGCCCACTTAGCAACTTCTTCGGATACAATCATTTAAAGTTACACTCAACCATGATTTCAGTCATCGCCGCCAGAAGATTGATTTCTTGGTCGGCAACAAATGCTGACTGATACTGATACTTAGCAACAATGAGAACAGCAGCAGCAATGGAAGGACCGTCCAGAACTTCGTAAAGAGCATCATAAGCACGACGCAGAAGTACATTAGGATCATTGTCCAGATTAGAAACGATCCACTTACGAACTTCAGGAAAGTTCTTTTCCTTAAGGTTTTTAACGAGATCATTTACAGCAACATCAGAGAACGATGCAAGGATACCAGAATCAATCTTTCCGCTGACGGAATAGCGTTGACACTCATTCAAAACACGACGCCAATCGGGGAAGTGCTTGTTGATGAGTTCTACCAGGACCTTGTTATCATATTCAACACCTTCTGTATCCAAGATTTGTTGGATGCGTTGGAAGAAACTCTGTGCAATCTTTGCTCGTTCCTTTCCCTTGACTCCAAACTCAACGACTGCACATCGGGAGTGAAGGGGTTCAAGAATCTTGTTTTTGTAGTTGCAGGTGAAGATGAATCGGCAGTTGCCAGCAAACTCCTCAATAAACGCCCGTAGGCAGAGTTGTACATCATTGGACGTGTTATCTGCCTCGTCAATGATGATGACTTTGTGTTTAGCAGTTGAGGCAAGCGAGACGGTCGAAGCGAAGTTCTTCGCATTGTTTCGGACAGTATCAAGGAATCTACCTTCGTCGGATCCATTGATGACATAATAGTCTACTCCAAGTTCATTGCAGAGTGCTTTTGCAACAGTGGTCTTACCGATACCAGGAGGGCCAGCAAGAAGCATGTTGGGAATTTCTCCCTTATTTAGAAAGTCCCGAAACATAGTCTTTGTAGTTTCAGGAAGAATGCACTCTTCAATGGTCTTCGGGCGATACTTCTCAACCCAAATAAAATCACTCATTATCAAATCCAATCAGGTTTACGTTGGGGCATACGAATATAATTATCCTTCACCCAAGGTTTGGATGCGATATACATCTTGTATGCGTCAAAGGTGGAAATACTAGTATCAAACTTGTATTCCTCAGGCATTGCTCGTGCGAAAGGAGTCACGTTAGTAAGTTTTCCCTTGGGAAAAAGATAATAAGCGTGAGTAAGAGTTCCTTCACATGAGTGCGTTCTATTATAGCGTAAAGTGTACTCCTGACACAAGTTCAGTCCCCACTTAATTAACCAGTAGGCATTGTCCACCGTTTCCGCCGCCCATTTAGTGCATGGGTGGTTTCGGAATGCCCCCTTTTCTGTCTTGTAGGCAGTGCCGTCTTGTTTGGGAAGAATGCCATAATCGTGATACCAAGGAGAAGCAATAATACTAAGCATTTGGCAGCACTCAAGCGGCATCTTGACAATATGTTTGTCAGGAAGACAAATCGCACTTTCAGCAGGGAACGGATCGGTGACAAAGATGTTCATATCAAAGAAGTTGCTTCAGATAGTCTAGACCCCAGTCTAATGCTTGGGATGGAATATCGTCAATATTTTCTTTCAAAACTTTATTAGCAGTTACAAGTCTGTCCCATCCAAGAACGCGGACAGTTGCTGTGGACATTCTATAAAATTCAGCAAGGTCGGCATCATTCCCATTTTTAAAACCACTAACATAAAGATTCCTTGCCTCTCTCAAAATTTCTTGAGTTTCTGGTTCAAATGAAATGGTTTCATTTTTGAGAGGAATTTGAAGTGTCTTCATAGAAGACATGCTGAATTTCATTGCTCTGCGTGTTTCATATAGGGAGTACGCAAAGATTTGTTTACCCCTAAATGCATGTTGCATAACACCATTAGCACATTCCATCACACGAAGGATAGCAACCTTGTCCTTTTCAGTATCAGACAGGTTGTTGAAAATAGCGTTCCAGTCTTTCATTCTAGAGGTCTGATAAATTCGTTGCAAACCATATCAGTTGCACGCATTGCTGCGTAAAGGTATTCTACTCCTTTTTGTGGGTCTGTGTGACTGCCACAAGTAAAAACGTCACATACTGCCATGCCAGTTTCAGGCCAAGTGTGCATTGAAATGTGAGACTCAGCAAGAAGTGCGACAGCAGTCACGCCTTGTGGTTGGAACTTGTGTGAGGTCATACCCAGAAGGGTAGACCCACACTTTCTGCTTGCCTCAGCAAGAGCATTAGTCACCAATTCCTCATCATCAAGAATATGAGAAGGACAACCCTTAAGTGTAAAGAGAATGTGTTTCATCAACCAAAGGTGGAATCGGGTTCCAGAGCGATATAGTAAGTAAGGTTGTAGTTCTTGCTAACAAAGCGAGAAAGAAGTTTCTCGGAGATCACAACTTCATAAGTCCCAGGGAGAATCTTGATATTCTCAACCTTGAAGTTGAAGCAGAACTCAGCATCGGTCTCACCAACAGTAATGGAGTACTCATTGGATGTATCGTTCTTCTTGTCACGAACAACCAACTTAACCACACCTGCTTCACCAACAGCGCACAGATCAGGAAGTTGATAAACGGCAGATGCTTTCAGCAGAGATGCAAGTTGATTGCTATCAAGATTAAAGCAAACATCTTGAGTAGGAAGAGAAATAGATTTCTCAGGAGGACTCACGATAACACTGGGATCAGCAAAGAAGTATTTCGTCTTGCGATCTTTTCCTTCACGAATCATCAGATTGGAATCATTGGAAAATTCAATCTGAGGACTATCATAAAGCGAAATACCATTCAGGAACTGAACCAGATCATAGATAGCGAAGTCACGAGGAAACTCTTCTTCAACTTCCACTTCTGCGAGAATGTTCTTCATCACAGACATGGTACGAATCGTGTTGCCCTTCTTGAAAAGAATTGATTGATTGATAGAAGCAAAGTTCTTCAGAAGGTTGAGAGTTTTTTCAGAAAATTTCATTGGTGTCCTTATTTTCATCGGTTGGGGTAATCTTCACGCTGAGCGTTCTTGTCGTTGAAGTTCATCAAAAGAACAGCATAATGCAGAATCTTCATAATGTCACGACGTGCAGTACCTTTCTTATCATAACGAGAGGCATACTTGAGAATGTTGCTGCGACAGAATGCTTCTCCGTCGCCACATGCTTCAATCAGATCAAGAGTCTGAATTTTATCATCACCAGCAGAGTAATGCTGATTGTAAGTACCACGGATATACTCAAGAAGTTCTTTTACGATTTCTTCTTCGTTGTACTTCCAGGGAGTTGCTGGAGAATTAGGAATCATATCAGTAGTCATTGTAAAAGTGTTTTCATCCATTTTTAGTTCATCATAAAGTAGAGACCAGGAATTAACCATAGCAGAAAAGGAAATCGTTTACAAGTGATTCTGCTTTTTCTTTTCCAAACTTACTGGAAAGATAACCACTTACAGGATCCAGGCGTTTCATGTATTTGTCAAAATCCCCATAAGTAGAGTCAGTATCAAACCCACTAGGTTTCTCTGATTCTAACATATCTTTGTATGCTTGTAAATAGGCAGAGAAGTCATCAAGGTAATCATTAACTTGATCCATCGTGCATTTACGAACAAAGACATTCTCAGAGAAATGATTGCCAGGTTCAAAGAATCTAAATGTTCCCTCTGCCTTTGGTAGATCTGGATGAGAGAACAAATAGTTTTCTACTGGATGCTGAAAGTCAAATACAATAATGACTTTCTTATCAAAGAAACCCATCAAATCCATACCAAAACAAGGAAGATTTTGTCCAGTGTTGGGATAGATAATGTTGTTGTAGATACAGGACTTATTGTCCCAAATCTCAACCTCCCTAGACTTGTAGATATACTCGGAATGGTATAGTTTGGCAGAAAGGAAAGAGTTGTTTTCTTCCCAGTCTGCCCAAGTGTAAGAGTATTCTAGGTCAGGAAAGGTTTCAAAAAGGAGCGTCTTGTACTCCTTCCACAGGGAGTTGGAAGTCGGCGTCAACTTTGTCATACAGTTCAAGGAAAGATTGTTTGGTTTCATCATCAAATCGGTTCACACAGACTTGAATTGCTTTTGCCTTGTCACCAAAGATGTTGTATGCCTTGACGATGTGAACCAGACGGCGGGTGCTGATGATTTCCTCAATGCCACCATCATAGAAGGTCTTACGGATGATATCTGCCCAGTCGGCAAGTCGCTTGCAGAAGTTTTCATCGGCGCACAGTTTGCTCAGAATCTTAACCTCTGTAGAAACAGTAGGATAATCTTGCTCAAAAGTCACAGGGAAACGCTCTAGGAAAGCTTCATTGAGCACGTTAGTCCCAATAAATCGGCCGTCATCGGACCCTTTACCCTTTGTATTCGCGGTTGCAAAGATCTGGAAACCCTCGGCGGGCGTAATGAACTTGCCAATCTTCTTGAGGAAAACGCCTTTGCCTTCAAGGGCGGATTGGAGACAGAGGATTTTGTTCGAAGCAAGGTCGATTTCGTCAAGTAGCAGAACGGCACCCCTGGCCATGGCTTCCACAACGGGACCATTGTGCCAGACTGTGGCACCATCAACCAGGCGGAAGCCACCAATGAGATCATCTTCATCAGTTTCAATCGTAATGTTTACACGGATCAGTTCACGACCCAGTTGAGCACATGCTTGCTCTACACTGAACGTTTTACCATTACCCGAAAGACCCGTAATGAACGTAGGATAGAAAAGACGGGACTGAATAATTTTTTTAATATCACCAAAGTTACCAAACTTGACGAAGGAATCATCTTTATCAGGGATAAGGTTTTGCTGTTCCTGAACGGGAACAATTGCAGCAGGTGCCTGATAGTTTTGCTCCATTTGTTCCCGAACGGTAAGGTTCCACTTACCACGACCAACTTTGTAATCATTGAGTTTGTTAGTGATGGTCTGGTAGTTAGAACCATTCATAGCACACCAGGCACGAATGTCGGCGGCAGTCACAGACTCTCCATACACTGCTTGGAGAGAAGTGCGGATGTAGTCAGCGGAGATGGTCATTGAATGGTTTGTTTCAACTGAAGTTATTATACATCAAAAAGGGGGTCTCTAGGACCCCCAGTGGACAGTTTTTAAACTGGTTCACTCATCAATTTCTTTGAGTTCTTCAATCAATCTCTTCTTGCTACGGCGTCTGTCAAGTTCAACACCATGCTCTCTACCATATGCTTCCAGTTCCTCTTTGTTCATTTCTTCAAATGAAACTGGTTTTGCAACATCTGCTGCTGGTTCAGAGGGAACGGCAACAGGTTCAGGTGCTGCAGGAGCAGCAGGTGCTGGGGCTGCTTTAGCACCCAAAAATTCTCCGAATCTAGACATTGTTACTATTAATTACCTTTAGATATTTATTAAGCAACAAGTTCAACGAACTCACCAAGAATCTTCTTATTCATTTTCTTGGACTTAAGACTCTTAGCAAAAGCAGACTTAATCTGAGTCTTAGTGGCATCTTCCTTTACTTCAAACTCAGCATCCTGAGCAAGGGCATTTGCGGAAAGACCAAAGTATACGGTGTATCCAGACTTCTTAATGCTAAATGCCTTTTCCTTTCTCCAAGAACCCATGGTCTTTTCATATTCTGGACCAAAGGAACCAGAATAACGGCGAATAAAAGAACCAGCATCACGAGATTCAAGCACTCGGATACCAATGAAGTTGATATCCTTGAAGTTATCACGAAGATTGCGGAGAAGAACATCAGTGAACTCATACCACTCACAATCAAGAGAGTAAGTCATACCAGTCTTACGATCCCGCAAGAAAGAATTAGGACCAATATAAGCAGTGCCAAGGAAAGGTTCTTCTTCCCAACGACGTTGAACTTCACGATGATACTTAAGCATTGCTGCTTCACCATCGGTCAGAACAACACACTGAACCTTCTGGAGTTTGTTTTCCTTCTGGAACTTGGGAAGAATTTGATGTAGAGCAATCAGAGTTTCGTTGAGAGGAGTTCCAGACAAATTCAAACCAACAGGAATATTGTAATGAACAAAGCAATTATACCGAAAGGCAGAAGCAAGACGGAAGATATTCTTCATTTGATCTTCCAAAGTCTTACTATTAGTCTTACTGGTCAACATGTTCATCAAAGAGAACCATTCACCAGCATGAATGAGACCATCACGTTTTTTGTATGAGAGTTCACGAAGATTTGCCTTGCCATCTTCATCATATTTCACCAAAGGATAGTCATTCGTAAATGCATAGACCTCAAAGGGAATAGCAACCTTTTTACAGAACCACACAAGATTGAAGAGTTGCTTGACAGTATCCAGCATCACATCACCCATAGATCCAGACCAATCAAGAATGAACACTAGTCCATGATTCTTACCATCGGCAAGGGTAGTGACTTTCTTGAAGAGATCTTCATTGTACTTATAAGTATGAAGTCTGGTGCAGTCAAGAACACCAGTGCGAGAAGTAGCAGCACGAGCATAAGAATCTGCTGCCTTCTTACACTCAAACTCTTTCACCAGATAGTTGACTTCCTTCTGTGCTGAACGCTTGAACTCTACGAACTTCCTGTCAACTTCACCAAAAATTTGATCAAAGGTTACTTCACGGTCATCACACCAAGAAGTCCAGTAGTTTTTACATGTATCATGAACTTCAGAATTATCTACGATGACTTTGTTTAGGTCAAGTTTGGGGATCTCAAGATAAACGTTTTCAATGCCATTGTTGTTGACCAGTTCCTTAAGTGCCTCTTCAAGAGACTCCATCGTTTTTACTTCTGGTTCCTGATTATTTTGACTACCTTGAGTGGAAGATTGATCATCTTGCTGGGCAGTGCCACCATAGGATTCAGTTTCGCCAGGTTCTTCCTCTGCATCATTTTCTCCTTCTTGCTGATCAGAGAAATCGGAAGCAGGTTGGTTTGATCCCTGACTCTGAGATTCCAAATCATCCATAGGAGTTTTGGTCTCTTCTTGCTGCTTTGCCTTACAGAACTTATACAATTCTTCTGCCGCAATCAGGACATCAGCAAAGGTTTCAGTCTCTCCAACCATAGAGACTATTTCTTTTTCATTCTCATCAAATGGAATATCAACAAAGTTACCAACCTTATAGTACAGGTTGATTTTATCTGCAAGATTAAAAGTGCTCACATCTTCATCAGCAATCTGGAAGAAATCTTCCTCAGCAAGTTCTTCATAACCACGATAGAAAGTCTTCGCAAGGCCAGCATACCGACGCTTCATCAGTTTCTCAATGCGAGCATCCTCAACCACATTGACAAACTGAGGGGGAATCTTGTGAGTCTCCAACCAGTCTTCATCAGGAGTGTAGAGAGCATGTCCAACCTCATGACCCACCAGAAGGTCATACACCACACCGCTCGCTTTCTCCCACATGGGCAGAGTCAGGACACGAGTATGAACGTTGAAGCAAGCGGTCTCCACTTTCTTGTGCTCCACCACAAGGTCCTCAGTGGCAAGCAGTTTGGCGAGTTGAGACTTGATTTCGTGGAAGACGGTCATTGCTCTGTTGCGTATGAACCTATTATACAAAAAAAGGAGGTCCGAAGACCCCCTAGTGTGCCAGTTTGAAAAGTGGTTTCACTTCTCCCCTTCTCTCTTACCAAAGGTCTTATGAACCATCTTATCTAATTTATCGTGAAATTCCGTTTCCTTTTCTTTGCTTGCACCTTCTTCTTCATCCTCTTCTTCTTTCTTCAACTCATCAGGAGCATACTTCATTGTCTTGCCATCTTCACGCTTGACAGTATAGTACTTTCCTTTCTGCTCAGAATCTACCTTTACAACCTCACCTTCCATTCCACTTGCTTTGCAGGTGACTTCATCGCCAACTTTGAAATGATCTTCAGTTATTGGAGCGTAGATTGAAGCATATGCCTCAACAAATCCTCTAAATGTCTTTACGTCCATTTTTCTTACTTTTTGAAGTATTTATATTCTTCTGCATAATTTCCTTCTCTCTTCGCTTTGTTACGAAGTGCTTGAATCAATTGACTATCTCCTGGTTCACCAGGTTTTTTCTTTAAATTTTCTCTTCTTTTCTTCTCAAACTCATATCTCTTTGCAGCAGACATTTTTTTCCTTGGAATTGGTTGCCCAGTGATTCCAATTTCTGTTTCGTCTTTTGCTTCATCAAGTCCAAGTTTTTTTGCCGCTGCTGCCATGCGGTCACGAGTTGACTTTCTTCTCAATTCCTTTTGAATTTTTGGTTGATTTTGCCTTGCTGCAGCAGCTGCAGATCTTTCCTCATCAGAACCAATCAATGCATCAATTTTGTCAGAAACACGATCTCTCGCTGCTGCTCTTCTATCTTCTCTTGCTTGTCTTTGCTGCCTAGCACGAGCAGAGAGGTCAGGTGCTCTCTGCACAGATGGTTTTCTTGATATTGCCTCAGCAACGAATTCCTTAAAAGTCTTCATTGAACTTTTTACTTTTATTTATTTCAAGAAACCTTTTTACTGAATCCTTTGACCTTATCAAACCTAACGATGTTATCAAATTTGTCCATCAGTTCATCAGTCTTATGAGAGATAACAAAAACATTTGCATCAGTCACAACATACTTAATGATCTTTGTAAAATAATCTGTTCCGAATCCATCAAGTGAACTATCAAAGATCTCATCAAGAATCAAGAGATTAGTACTTGCAGAGTTTTTCATCTTTGCAATCTCTCGCCAGGTGAAGAGGAGAGAAAGGTCAATCCTCATCTTCTCCCCTTCACTAAACGACTCATAACTAAAATCTTCATGAATTGGGGACTTCACCGTCTCTTTGAATTCTTCATCCAGAGAGAAGTTAATATAGAAGTCCATCAACTGAAGATATTTGTTAATCTGCTGATTCATAAGAGGCAGATATCTCTTAATAACTTTGGATTTTACTCCACCATCCTTCATTAAAGAATGTGCGAAATCGTGGTAAACGTTCTTCTCTTTTTGTTTTGACTGTGTTTCTTGAAGACCCTCCAGTTCCTCAACTAATTTTTCTAGTGCATGGCGCTCAGAATTTCTATTTTCAAGTTGTTCGGTAATAGTTTGAATTTCTTGTTCAAGATCTCTTGATCGGTTCTGTAGTCCAGAAATTCTAGTATTGGTTTTAGAAATCTCATGCGTTAAGTTAGTTGCCTCCCTAGAAAGTACCTTGAATTGGTTTTCATTCTCCTCCTCAAGTCTGATAGCCTCTTCTAACTCTTCAAACCCCTGCTGGAGTTCTTTTGCTTTAGTTTGGGCATCATTAATTCTATTTAACCTAAATTCTTCTTCAATACTCTGAGTACAAGTAGGGCATACCGTATTTTCACTGAAAAACTTATGTTCTTTGGTAATAGTTGCAACTTTTTGTTGCAGTTTGCCACGAAGAGTCCCAAGTTTCTTAAGTTTCGTATCAGATCCAGAAGATGCCTCCATCTTTTCTTCAACTTCTTTTAATTGATCCCCATAGTCGTTAATTTCTTTTAGATGAGAATCAATATCCGTACCAATCTGTTTGATCTTGTCCTTCTTATCTTGAATATTTTTCTTTCCAGTCTCCTCTAGATCAGAAATAAAATTCTTCTGCATATCAATCTTTTCTTCCACCAAGTCCTTACGGATAGTGAGTTCACGAACAGTTTCATTCGTGCTACGAATCCTGTCACGAAGAATATTACTCATGAAAGAGAAGATCTTAATATCCAAAAGATCCTCAATAATCTCACGACGACTAGCAGCGGGCAGTTGCATGAAAGGAACAAAGGATGCACTACCAAGGATTACGATCTGAGTGAAAGACTTGTAATTCAGTTTAAGAACATTCTCTTCCAACCACTTCTGCTGATCGGTTGCTGCTGCCTCACGATCAAGAAGAGCCCCGTCCTTATGAATTTCAAAGATATTCGGTTTGATCCCACGAACAACTTTCCAATCAATTGCACCAGTAGAAAACTCAATCTCCACCAGACAATCTTTCTCATTCACACTGTTGACCAGTTGTGGTTTATTGATTTTACGAAATGGTTTGTTGAACAGAACGAAGGTAAGGGCATCCAGAATCGTGCTCTTGCCTGCTCCGTTGGTTCCAACAATAAGATTCGTTTGTGCTTCAGTAAAATCAATCTCAGTAAAGTGATTCCCAGTGGAAAGGAAATTACGCCATCTTATCTGTTTGAATAAAATCATTATCTCTTGGTGGGATCACTAGGTCGTCAGATGTGATAATCACATATCGGTAATTATACACGTTACAGGTGTTTATTGCAACCTCATCGTCAACTTCTATAACGGACATATCTGGGTAGTCTTCTGCTTCCAGAAGACCGACATAACGAATTGCGTCATCTTCCTCTTCAAAGAGGTACAGTGCCTTTTCTCCATCTTCATCATGGACTGCGTAGGCACCCTCCTCTTCTTGCCCAGCAACTGTAAGTATAAACATTACTCCAACTCGCAAGCCTCTTGATACACTTCTTTCATCAACTGTTTGACAATATCTTTATCCAGATCAAAGTCCGAATCGTCAATGTATTTATTCAGAATGGTTAAAGTATCCTCACACTCATCTTGAGATAAATTGACCTCATCATCATTGATTGCAAAGTTTTCAACAACTTTAATATCAATGCATCCTGTCTTGATAATCTTATCAATGAACTTTTCAAATTGAAGTTGACTTGACTTCTTGCGAACAACTACCTTAACAATCTTGTCCTTAAGGAAGGAAGAATTGAATGTTTTGTAGTTGGTGTCTTCATAGTAAATCCTTTCAAACATTGTATAAGGATTTTCAATGAATTCCATTTCTAGAGTTTCAGTATCAAAGATATGAAATCCTCTTTTGTCATCTACATCATTCCAGAACATCTGGTAGGGATTACCGATGTAAAAGATTTTTCCATCATTTGATCTGGTATGATAATGTCCAGACAGAACAAGATCAAACTTTTGAAATGCTGTCGGATCTAGACCACTATCCATGATATGTCCACGGTGTGCTTCAAATCCATTCAACTCAAGATGTCCCATGACAACTTTTGCCTTAGAACCCTTCACAACCTCAAAGGTCTGCTGCTCGTTGTCCTGACAAATCCAGGGAACTAGAAGAATATTAGTATTTCCAACTTTATACTCTTTTGGTTCTGTAACCTTTACAACGTTGTCGTACTCTCCCAACAAACTATTGATGGAGTTAACATCATTGGTATTTTTGTAGTAAGCATCATGGTTACCAACGATGTTGTATAATTTAACTCCTAAGTCTCTAAACTTATTGTAGACGTGCTTCTTTGCCCAATCCAATGCCCAGAAGTCAATGGTCTTACGACTATCAAAGGCATCTCCAAGGTGGATAACCGTTTTAATGTTTCTTTCCTCTAGGGTCGGGAAAAAAACATTGTCATAGAACTTTTGAAAGAAATCATGAAATGTTTTACTGCCCTTGCGAGCACCATAATGAGTATCGGTTATCAGAGCAATTTTCATGAATAAAGTTTAGATTGAATGTTCTCCTTAATGGTATTATAATCGGAAGCATTATAAATGTCACCATCTCCACTGAACACTTCGTCAAATCCTGACCGTTCAATGATTTTACTACGAATATCCATTTGACGTTTTTCCTTTTGAATCCTTCTCAAGAATGCGTAGTGAATAATCTGAGTGAAGTATGCAAAAGGATTAGAAGACTTCTCTGGATCAAAGTTCTTAATGTACTGGACGCAGTTCTCAATACCATCACAGATCATGTCCTCTCGGAACATATAGTTCACAAAATTAGGTTTGTATGAGAGGTGAGTAGCAATCTTGAGAAAACACTCTCCAAGATAATTCGTGATACGAGGAGTTGGTTCTCCTTTCTCGTGTGCTGCTTTGACTTTATTACGGTAAACAATCAGTGCTTCTAAAAACTCTTTATTGTTTACATAATGTTCTGATTTCTTTCTGGTTCTAGACATTTCATGATTTGTTTCTAACTGTGATCACATTATAACATAAAATCATGGGGCTTGACAAGTTCTGATAATTTAAGTAGAATCACTCTGTTAGGGTTAAAGAGATTAATTTAGCTACTTTTATAGAGTTTCTCTAAAGATACTCTAGCATCAGAGATAGATGATAAGAATCCCATCTCTTTGTTTGCTTTAGTTTCATTTGAGTCTCTATCTTTATCTCTTAAGTATTTGTTATAGACAGAGATCATTTGTTCATCAGTAACTTCACTGATCGTAATTACTTTTTCCATATCAATAATTATAATAGAATCACCCGTTAATGTCATCCATGGGTTAACTTGAATCGCACTTACACCCATATGACGAATAGTAATAGTTTCAAATACAACAGGTGATTCTAACAACAATAACGTTCTAGTTTCTTCTTCACAAGGAGTTACCTTAGCAAATACCTCTTCTCCAGATACCAATTTAATTGCTGCATAGAATTCGTCTTTATACATTTTCCTTTAAACTTACTTGTACGATTTCATAATTGAATTTCTCTTGATTATAAATCTTGATTCTTTCAACTAAATGATTCAATGTATAATTCTTTCTTGACTTAAAAGTTATATCATCAGCGATATCATAAAGAACTGCTTGAGTCTTGTTGTCTCCTTTTCTTAGAACTCTTCCGATTGATTGTAGATTTCTAACTCTTGATTTGGATGGTGATGCAAAGATTACGTTGTGTAGGTTCTTAATGTTGATACCAGTTGAGAATGTTCCATAAGATGCAACGATTACAGCATTGGATTCTTTTTCTGTAATCTCTCTAACTAGTTCTCTTTGTTCAGCATCAATTCCACCGTGTACATAGAATACTTTACGATTATCTTTCACAGAATTATTTATTAATTCGTAGAGTGGTTGACCATGAGATTCAACCCTACTGAACAAGACAAGACTATTTCCCTTTAGGTCTAATACTAGATTCTTGATAAAATTATTTCTCTTTCCATGTCCGATGATATATTGAATCTCATCCTCATAAGTTTCAAACTGATGTGCATCATGCTTCATAAGTAAGACATGAATTTGTAACTGAGAAAGATGCCCCTTATCAATTAGATCTTTTGTTTGTGTGACTTTGTATGATGGACCAAACAATCCCTCTAACACCCACTTATGCGTCTGTGTGCCGTCTAAAGTACCAGTGAACCCAAATCTATACTTAGCACTGTCCATCTTAGTCATAATGCTGACTAGAGACTTAGATTTGAATAAGTGTGCTTCGTCACCAATAATAACTTCAAAGTCCTTAAAGAATGTCCTTTGTAACTTATAGATTGATTGCCAAGTTGTAATTGTTACTGGATATTCATTTGTTTTTTCTTTACCAGAATAAATTTTGTGACAATATTGATCGGCATTCCACCCATAGTCTTGGAAGTCTTTAAACATCTGTTCAACCAGAGATGTTGTTGGGACAACCAAAAGAATCTTCTTATCTTTTTCTGCAAAGTATCTCACCACAGAATAAATCATCAATGATTTACCAGAAGCAGTTGGTGAAATGAGGAGTTTACGATTATATCTTAATGCATCATATACGGCATCAACTTGATAGTCTCTGGGTTTGAATCTTGCGATACGAGTCATATAATCCTTGACTCCTTCACGAGAAATCATCTCATTGACTTCAAATGGAGGGCCATAGAACTTATTATGCTCAAACTCTACACTGTATCCAGAGTTTCTTGCCCATGCCATTACTTTGTCAAGCAGACCAACATAGATCTCACCAGTATGAGAACTATACAGTCTAATCTTTCCATCCCAATACTTGCTACGGTATTGAGGCATGAACTTTGCACCAGGAACATCAAACGTGAAATGATCGGATAATTCCTGGTTAATATGTGGTTCTGCTTTTACAGTCACATATACTTCGTTCTTTTTGCGAATAACAATATCAGACATAACCTCTAATAAATTGTTGCCACTCAATAGAATTCTTAATTTGGTAAGTTCTATTGTTGATGGTTTTTAGGATACTATCAACGTAACTGAGCATTACTTGATAGTAATCAATTTTTGTTTGCTGTTTAATCAGATCCTCATCAGCATCCATGTACTTATCTACATCTTGCCTTAAGACTTTATGATCAAATGGATTATCAATATACACTTCTGGGTCTGCCTTGCCCGTGTAATATTGCCATT
>Ga0255761_10002393_pt1 | contig 17321 bp, 29 predicted proteins | sample 071ome_29_FD_179961 | JGI IMG/M metagenome (GOLD analysis project Ga0255761, IMG submission 179961) | Coastal salt marsh microbial communities from the Groves Creek Marsh, Skidaway Island, Georgia - 071407BT metaG (version 2) | ecosystem: Environmental > Aquatic > Marine > Intertidal zone >... | reverse complement strand
GTTTTTCTTATTTAATACAGTCATCATATCGAACAACCTCCACCTTCGCAACCACTAGTTGCATCTACATCACCATCTGGACTATTAGCGTAATACAAAGTCTTAACTCCTACCTTGTATGCATAAACTAAATCTTTAATAATAACACTCAATGGAATACTACCACCTTCATGATGAGAATAGTTGTAATAACTATTAGTCGAAATAGACATATCAATCCACTTCTGTAAAGTTGCAATCATATCCATCAAAGGTTTATTGTTCTGGAAATCAAACGCCAGATCATAGTATTTTCTATTTTTATGGAATGAAGGGACTAACTGCTTCAACATTCCATTCTTTGCCTTTTTATATGTCAATAATCTTCTAACTGGCTCAACTCCATTAGTACTGTTCTGAATAACACTTGAGGATTCACAAGGCATTATAGCACTAACTGTAGAGTTTTTCAACCCATGCTCCTTGATTCTTTTCTTTAAACCCTTCCAGTCCATAGAGGGTTTTCTTTTTACAATCTTTTTTGCATTATCATTTGCCCAATCATAAGGACATAATCCTTTTGCATATTTTGTTTCATCAAACTTTGGACAAGCACCACTCTCTTCTGCCATCTTACAAGAAGCGTCAAGTAAATAATACTGTATCTTCTCCATCCATTCATCTACAACTTCTAAACTTTCTGGAGAATAGTAAGATAGTTTATTTTTTGCCAAAAATCCTGCAAGATTAGTAATACCAACACCCAATGAACGACGATTAAGCGTAAAGGTTTCTCCTGCCTTTATAGGATAATCCTGATAATCAATAAGTGCATTTAACAATCTAATCGTAATCTCACAAGCCTTTTGTAGCTCTTCATCATTATTGATTTCAATCAAGTTAATAGCAGACAAGATACAAATGCCAATCTCTGCTTCTGGATCATCAATGTGATTCAACGGTTTAGTTGGATGAGTAATCTCTACACAAAGATTTGTCATCTTAACATCTACATCCCAACTACCATTCTGATTACAATGATCTACATTCATTGCATAGATACGACCAGTTTCTAATCGTTCTCTTGCAAAGAGTTCTGCGAGTTTTCTTGCCTTGATTTTCTTACTAAACTGTAGATTGCTACGAGACTCGTATTGTAAATATAAATCATCAAATTCTTTATGACCGAAAGCATCATACAAACCTTCACATTCTGCTGGAGACAGCAAAGTAATCTCTTCATCCTTAATAAGTCGTTCATAAAATACCTTGGAAAACTGAATACAATAATCAAGTTTCCTAACTCTATTATCGTCAGTTCCACCGTTATTCTTTAATACCATTACATCTTCGATTTCATAATGCCAAAATGGAATATTGACCGTAGCACTACCACCACGAATACCATTCTGACTTGTAGCCTTTACTGCTGATTCAAATAACTTCAAGTATGGAATAACACCAGTATGAATAACCTCACCCCCTCGGATAGGGGAGTTGAGAGGTCTAATCCTACCAAAGTTCAATCCAATACCAGCACGACGAGCAGTATATTTAGCAACACTCGCTACCGAAGAAGTGATACTATCTAAGCTATCCCCAACATCCACAAGCACACAGGAAGCAAACTGACGAATCTTTGTTCTAACACCTGCCATAACCGGAGTTGGTAGATTGATTTTAAATGTAGAGAAGTAATCATACGCTTCTTTAACTCTTGTAACTCTATCATCGCCATATTGCATAAACAAAACCATAGCGATTAACATATAAGCGAATTGAGGAGACTCATAAAGTACTCCAGTATTCCTATTCTTCAAGAGATACTTATCAACCATCTGTTGCAAACCAGAATAAGTAAATAAATAATCTCTATCGTGTTTAATGTATTCACCGAGTTTATTAATTTCTTCTTTAGTATAAGATTCTTTCATGCCCTTAATAATACAAGGATCATACAAATCTAATCTAACTAAATCTTTAATATGATCATACAGACGAGGAGGATTATAACCGCCCCATACATCTTTACGGAGCTTAAAGTTAAGAAGTTTCGCCGCAACATATTGATAGTTTGGTTCTTCTTCAGAAATCAAATCGTTTGCAGAATCAATAAGAATATCGTGTATTTCTGTAGAGGGTATCTTATCGTGTAGAGCAAGCTCTGCATTCATTTCAATATCAGAAAAGCTAACTCCATTTATTCCTTCACACGCCCAATTTACAACCTGATGAATTTTTTCAACATTGAAATCTTCCAATCGTCCATTACGTTTCTTAACTCTAATATTCATACTGCTTCCTCATAGTAGATAAAAAAACCCGTCAAAGATAAAACTTCAACGGGTGTAATTTTCATAAGCGACACAGGGTATGTTGTTAGCGTTGAACATATATCAATTTTCTTCATCAAGTTATAAATATACGTTTTTAAATTGTATGTTCTTAACTAACATCGGTTATAGGCTGGAGAGTGTCGCTTTAGCTCATATATAGCGTCTTTATGTCCCAGCAAATAATTATACACCTATAAATTACACTTCAAATTTTTTAAGAATATTTTTTCATATTTTTATAGACACAAGAACAATATTGTAGATACTTATCTGTTGGCCTATTTTTATCAATCATATCTAATAAATAATACCCTCTTCCACGACAATCTTTACACTTTGACTTGGCATAAATTTTTGCAGTTTCAATTTGATTTTCTACTTCAACCTTACGGCGAATTTCATCTTTTTCAATCTGGTCCATATGATAACTCCATAAAAAAACCGTGAACTCAATGATAAATTATACCACCAAGTCCACGGTTATCAATCGAAAACTATGCTACTTTTTTGACATTTTCTTAACTTCTTCTAGAATAGAAACCAACTTACTATCTTTATCTTCAATAATCATGCCCAAACGATCAACATTTGAATCAATTTTGTTGATAAGATCGTGGTTAGCATCAACCTTTTTATCAAGGTCTTTAAAACTCTTTTCTAATGAAGTTAATCTATTTGTAATAGTTTCGTTCACACGCTCCTCCAAAAGAATAATCTTTTTAGAGTGATTGGTTAAGGTTAACAACATCCATCCCAAAATTGGTAAAAATATCATCCCTAAAACTTCGGCTACATGTCGGATCAACTCCCATGCCTCTGTCATCAATAACACCTCCAAAGTTTAGGTTTATAAGTTTACCAAAGATTTTTGGCCTCATACTCATCTTGGGTAGGTTGAGCACCTGATCCATAATGGTATACAAGCTCACCGGGAACATCTTGAGTTGGATTAGCCGCATTATCTGTGCCAGATGCAATAAGCGTAGTTGCATTATCAACACCAGCAGAGACATTCCATGCACCAGTTTGACCAACACCAAGAGGTTCTGTATCAAATACGCCAGATACAGGATTCCATTGTCCTTGTCTAATAGCTGTTTTATACAACTTGACCTGAATCAATGCAGCCTGATGCTCTGAGTTGTATACGTTAGCACTATCAGAAGCACCGGCAAGTAATACAGTATTAGATAGTCCAGCGATTGTATCTGTATCCCTTACAATAACTTGTGTGCCGCCATTAAATCTAGCAGATGCACCATTAGCTGGATCAATCCAACCAACACCAGAAGCAATGGTAATCACAGGATTACCTTCACCAAGAGCAACATTTGTAAATTTAGTAGTTTCTGCAATGTTGCCAGCATAACGGATTGAGCCTTGGTCAATATCTGTACCAGTAGCAAATCCGCGAGAATCAAAAGAGGTATTAGCTGTACCTCCAACAATGTTCCAAAATGCCATAATAACACCTCATAAAGTTAGCATTTGGAAATCAGGTTCCTATTTTATTCCTACAGTGTAAACCCTATTCCTTAATCTATTTATACACCATTTTATAGTTTGATGGGTATAACCGCAATCCAAATATCTCTGCCTTGCCAAGAGCATCTAAATGTTTATCTAAATGTAAATAACCATTACAAATAGTAGGAACTTTAGCATCCTCTTGAGTAACGTGAGAGATAACTAGATTATCTATAAAATCATCATTATAATAGCCAAGAGAGGGGATAAAAATGTCTGCCCCATACTCATGCAATAACTTTGCAATGTTGACTATAACACTACCACTCTTATCATCCTGCCAGTTAATCATAATCCTTAATGTAGCATTATAATCTTTACAGATTCCTGCCATACATTCTACATCAACCTTTAATGGTATCCAATCATTATTCATTAGATAATGTCTATGACACACCAAATCAATAGCATTAGCACCAGATTTGAGTAGGGTTAGTGCTTCATGTTGACGAACCTTTCTATCAGACTTTCCAAGTGGATAATCTACAGGTCCAGAAAGAACAAAACCTTCTGGTAAAAACTTTGCTATCTCTCTCATTTGGAAAATGTCAGTGCAAAATCCATCTAAACCCTTATCAATCATATTGAATACTTTACCCATCTCATCTTTAGCATTCAATACATCTTGGGTATTATAGTTACAATATTCGTAGTACATCTTGATATCCTTCATCACCTAAAACACCATCTGCGAATCCATACCACACAGCATCTCGTCCGTTGAATATCCAATCTTCTTTGGTGTTTAGTTGGTATTGGATATGTTTTTTTACTTGCGATTTATTTTTATCAATAAAAAACTCACCATCATTACAAGCCTCTGTATAAATATCATACATTGTTTTAAGTGCCAACTTACTATGATTAATACCAGAGATAACTTGCTTATGGGTTCCAGAAACATTACTGCTTCCATCATGTATCAACCATTCACAGTTTTCTGCTGTTACCCTCAAACCTTTACCTATTACTGCTTGTGGAATAATACTACCCATAGAAGCAGCAATACCATAACAGATATAAATAAACTGACAAGGACTATTACGAATAGCATCATACATAGCCATACCAGCATTCCAGTCTCCACCAATACTATACTGGTGAATAATAATGGGGTCTTTAGACTTATTCTCTAATATGCGTAAGTTCTTCAAGAACCCCATTGTAAGTTTTTCGTCAACCTCTCCATCATTACCACATAAATAAATCTCTCTAGTACTTAAAGAAAGGTCATTGTCAAATATATCAGTCAGATCCTGATTCTGTTTGTTCATTATCATTACCCTTAACAAAGGCAACTAACCGCTTCTTTACATTATCCATCACTTCTCTATCCTGAAACATCTTACCAATAGCGATTCTGAATCTATAAGATGTCAATACGTCTACTGTTTCCACACCTAAAACACTACCAATAAGTTTTTCAAACTCTTCAGTTCCAGTTTTATTTCCGTCACCTAACATAAAGTTAGTATGCCCAACCCAGAACTTAAAGTGCCTGCTAGCAAGAGATTGTTCTGTCAAAGGTAGAATACCAAAAGGAGTCATAATAGATCTAATCATTGGTTGCATTTGACCTAATCCATCAAGACCTAGTGCTTCTAAATCTTCTGGATCAAGCTCATCATCCAAATCATCAATATCTAGCATCTCATCTTCTTCTAATGATTGATCGTATGCATCAATCCACTTTTCCCATCCAATATCATAATCTTTAGAGTATTTCATATCATCGCTCATTGTTTACCACCCCTTATATTAAATATTTTGGTTGGGTCAATTTTACGCTTTTTTTCTTTTTCAAGCTCATCTATCTGTGCCTGTAACGCTTCTGCTATGCGTATTTCATATTCTTTCCAAAAAGCAAGAGTCGCTTCTATAAATTCCTCTTCATTTTCTCCTTCTGGATAGTTACTTAATGCTTCAATAAGTATAGGATTTAACTCACCATGGACTAGGTTAGTAATAAAAGTTGCTGCCATTTCAGCACTATCTATTGTATTATCAGTTGAATCTACTGCTATAATATACTCACCAGTGTCACTGTCAAGTTGTAATAACAAAGAAAAAGAAGGATTATCCATCAATGCTTCTTCTGATCTGAATTTTATTGGTTGGTTTTCTACTTTTTCTTCTATAGGTTGTTCTTTTTTTCTAAAAAATCTAAACATATATACTCCTAATAAAAAAGGGGATATACAATTATACCCCCTAAAGTAGTTCCTAATGCTGTTTTTTTGACATTATAGCATTTATACTATGTCCGTCAATATATTTTTAGCTTCATCTTTTACCATATACATTGGACGCCCCTCAATAGATGCCCAAGACATTTTCTTATCAATACCAAGATGGTCAAAGATAGTCCATTTCAAATCTTCTGGTTCACATAATCCATCATCTGGAGCTTCAGCATTCTTGTCAGAACTTCCAATAACTCTACCCATATCATAGCTTCCGCAACTAATCATAAGTGGAGCAAGTCTTGCCCAGTGATCACGACCACCAGTAGCATTAACTTTAGGAGTTCTACCAAACTCTGATGTAACTACCAACATAACTCTTTCGTACAATCCTCTTTTCTCTAATGTATCAATAAGTTTAGCAAGATAAGCATCAAGTTCTACTTGTCTATTATTTAGACCAGCTTCAATATTATTGTGCATATCCCAACCACCATAATTAACTGTAATAAATTTTGAACCAGTTTCAATCAATCTTACAGCAGTTAGTAAATCTTTACCAAAATTTGTATCCTTATAATCTTCGTATTCAGTATCTTGCTCTACTTTGAATGCTTTAGATGCTTCACCAAGGATAACTTCAACCGCCTGACCTCTCAACTCTTTCCAAGATTTAGCAAGCATATCTTTGTTATGAAAGTTAGATTCAACTCTCTCTAGCATAGCAATACGAGCAGCGAATCTTTCATCAGGTACTCCAAGTTGTAAGTCTTTTCTACCTTCTCTAGTAGCATCATAACCAGTATATCTACCACCCATCCAAGCAGCATCATCATGCTGAATACTATTTACCTTAATATAAGTTGGTAAACCATTAGGAGCATTTGTTCCATGGGCACCAGAAACAACACTACCATAACTGGGCCATTTCTGCGTAGTCCCAGCACCAAAGTTGGGTTCTCCAGTAACTACCCAATGAGTAGCACTAGCATGATTAGCATCCCTATGATGGAAAGCCCTTGCGAGAGTAATTCTCTCTCCCTTTTTCGCAAGTTCCTTAAATAAACCGCCAAGTTCCATACCAGCAACATTAGTGCGAGCAGTACCAGTGACAGACCTGTAGTTAGAGGGAGCAAGGGGAATTGGGTTAAAAGTTTCAATATGGGTAGCACCACCACCAAGAAAAACATAAATAACTGCATTTTTATCCTTCTCATTCGTATCTTGAGCAAAGGACACATTCCCTTGAGTTAAAAACCCTCCGATGGCACCAGTAGTCAATAGAAAATTTCTTCTATCCATAGCAACCTCCAGATTACCAAGCTTTACAAGACCAATAACGAGCCTTCCATTTTGGACCGGGATTAGAACAGTTATGTCTTGCTCTAAAACTTTTGCGGCGTTCTGGAATGTTCTTCTTAATCTTCATATTAGGATCACCAAAACGAACCATAACAACATTACCTTTATCATTCTTAACATAAACGGCAGACTTTTTAGGACCACCGGGAGTTCTGAATGGTTTATTTAAAGTAACAGTTCTACCTTTGTACTTAGCAGCATATGCTTCACTACCTTTGCGAGCCTCAACAAAGTCATAGATATTTTGAATATAAATCTCTGCTTTAGAAATCATATCTTTGGTCCAGTCTTCAAACTCAACTCCTTCAAGGTACTCTTCGATTTCCATAAGTTGATGATGCATTTTCATAAGTTGCTCACGCTGCATCTGGCCTTCTTCGTATTCTGCCATAGTCTGTTCGCATATATTTTTTGCCTGACTAACAGCTTCTGTTGCACCTTGCCAAGTCATAGTTGGTGGAGCAGTTACCTGATGTTTACCAATAAAAGAAGTATCTTTCTTTTTAGGATCTTTCTTTTCATAAAGAGGATCTGGCTCATCTAAATCTCCTCCCTGTGCTCTTTTCCAAGCTTCAGGATCTGGTCTATCTTTATCTCCGGGCTTGGCAGGACGATATTTTTTACCCTCTCGTTCCTTCTTTTTGCGAATATTTTCCCATAATCCGGGTTTTTCTTTAGCAACATCCCACTCTTCAGTTTCTTCTCCAAAATCCATATAATCTTCTTCGTTTGGAAAGATGAAGTTATCTGCTGTTAGTTCCTCAGAATCACCAAACTCTGCCTTAGCCTCAAAATGAACTTCAAGTCCATCATATAAATCTTCTTGTTTCATTGGTAGAACTCCTAATAAGTATAGTAGAAATACTATCTATTATACACCTTTTTTACTCTTTAATGAAACATGCCGTTGCAGATATAAGGCCCAACTCATAAAAGAATGGTTTGAGATTATACGTTTCAACTGATTCTTGAATATTAGGATATGTGATTTCACAAGCATTCCAGAGCTTACCCTGTATATGTCTTGTATAAAACTCATAATCAGGAGCATAGTCATGTGCTAAGATAACGTCTCCAGATTTCAAATATTTAGAAAACATATTAAATTCCTTGATTTTGTTACCACCATCACATAATAATATAGTAACTCCTTCCGAGGCTATTTCTTTTCCTAGTCTTTCTTCATCTTGAAACACATCCATTTTTCTCATGTTTACATCAAACTTTTCCATCTCCTCATGATATGGAGATCCACAAATATCATATCCTATAAAGTCACATCCATAACATTTGGCAAACATATTAAATAGTATGGATAAGCCACCAAATAAAGAACCTATCTCTATGACTCTTCCTATCTTATTTGCACCCGTTAACTCTGGAATGTTGTAGGTGCCACCACATTCTATAGGTGGATGTTCCGGCAATATCTCTTCTTGTGAAATAAAATGCTTAAATATAGTATCATATAATACCAATGCATTTTGGTTTTGATTCATCCATAGACCAAAAAAACCCAACATTCCACCATAAGCCATATTCAATGGTCCATCTATTGGCAATAGGGTTTTCATTCCTTTTACATATTGGTCATGCATTCTAAAGTTCTTGTAAAATGTCTGTCTTTTATTAAGCGATTCGTTATTAACTACCATAAAAATTTCCTTTTTAATTAATGTTTTTCCAAATGGTATCTAATGTATGTTTAAAAGGCTCTCCATCAATGGTAGCCACCAAATCCCACATCTGCTGGGCGATTTCCCTAATCTCTATCTGTGCATGTTCAGAGTTACGCAGTTTAATAAAGTTTGCAAAACTTCTCATATTGAACATAATATCTGCTTGGATTTGACTATTATAGGTTTTGAAGAATCGTGCTGACTCTTTTGCTCGTTTTCTACCCAATACTGGTTCAAGATCTGCGATACACTTGTGATATAGATTGTTACCTTCTCTGGTGTATCTTTCAAGGATACTTGCCCAACTTTCAGTGAATTTACCTATATGAGTATTCGTTTCTCTTTTAATATCATTCCAGTCCTCTGGAATATAATACTTATCTTCTTTTAACTCCTTATACCTAGCTGATTCAGCATTAAGCGAACTAATCCTATGCTTAAGCAAATGAATATGAGAGGCGATATCAGTATTAACAAGAAAATGAACCATAGATTTTTCAAATGGTGTTTCATGACCATTACTCCATAACATATCAATCAGTTTTCCAACTCTTTGTCTTTTATCATCTGTCAAATCTCTTGATGTAGATGTCCAAGCAGAGCAAGCAATAACTTCATCACTACCATAATAACCTAATAGTTCTACACTATTCTTCATCAAATAATCCTTTTAAATAATACTTATTTCTTCTAATGATATCGTAAAAAGCATTGACTAAATGTTCTTTGTCAAGATGTCCTTCAACAGATTTTACTTTAATGTATAATAAATCACATAAGCATGTTATTCCGGCATCTAAACCATACTGTTGCTCTTCAAATATATCTTCATAATCAAGATTGATTGCAGTTTCATATTGTTTATAAAAATCTTCTTCTGACATCCTACCATCCAATGCATATCTAAAAAAGGTTTGTAATCCATGATAAGCATCTGAAAGTTCAGATCCATCATAATGAATGATATAATCAACTTTCTCTTTCAATGTTTTACTCATCACTTTCCTCTGTCTTTTTCAAAAGTTCCTGTCGTTCTTTTTCTGAAAGTTTTCTTACTAGATTAATCTTATTAGCAGGATGGTCTGGATACTGCTTCAAAAAATGACTAGTTGATTTAACATCAAATGGAATACTATATTTATTATTTATCATACATCTACCCCATAAATACCTTTATTACGAACTAGATTAACTGCTTCGGCAGTCAACATACCATTTGGTTTAATATCATTAATAAGAACTCTTGGACCCGCTGGAAGTCCCATAACTAACTGGTCATAAAAAACACCAGCATTACGCAGTTGATCTATTGTTGCGGCACGACAACCTTCTGGTCTTGCTGTGGTAAGTACAATATAATATTCCTTTGCTCTCCATTCTAATAACTTTTCAATAGTTCCATCAAGTAGAATGGGAACATCTTTTGCCATATGATATAGATTATCTTTATGATGAAAAATAGTTCCATCAATATCCATCAAAATAGTTTTTCTTTTAGCAGGCATCTCTTGTTTCATTATAACTCCTTCTGGTAAACTCTAGCAATACATTTACAATCTACATCACAAGAAGGACAAGTATGCTTACAGTCGCTATAGTATCCTTCTATTTCTTTTATAACCTTAAAACCATTCTTTTCTAGAATACTACAACTTGGACAACTACTATCTGGTCTAACCCAAGCATATGATCTAACATATTTACAACCTTGATTTTTTAAATACTTTAATCTAATCTTTGTAAGTTCTTTTGCTACACCTTTGCCTCTATAATCTGGATGGACAACCACACACTTAAGTATACCTACATAACCCTCTATTACAACCGATGCCCAAGCAATTAACTCACCATTAAATGACATCCATGCATGGTCAATAACTTCTAGATGTTCACTAAAGTAACCTTCTCCAAGTTCTGCATCAACTAGTTTACGAGCATTGTTGTATCTATGAAGAAACTTACAGTTAATGTAATCAAACGTCATTCCACACTCCTATCGTGGTGAGTTCTATTTACTTTAATAAAATGGGCAGTTTTAGGCAAATCCTTCAATGATGTAGAGCCAGTATAAGTACAACCACTTCTAATACCACCCTCAATGTCTCTAATAACATCTCTAACTGGGCCTTTATAAGCAACTTTCATAACTCTACCTTCGCTGCTGCGATACTCTTTTAGTCCAGTTCCATGTTTCTCTTGTGCCTTTTTGGAAGACATACCATAGAAGACAAGATTTCTTTTTTCTTTTGTCTCTTGACTGTATTCCCACTCACCATCACATTCATCTGTACCAGCAAGCATACCACCAAGCATCATGAAGTCAGCACCAACAGCAAAACCCTTTACAACATCAGCCGGTAATCTACATCCACCATCTCCGCAAATCAAACCATGATGTTTATCTGCTGATTTTAACCCATGGGCAGCATGGGCACACTCATCAATAGCAGAAAGTTGAGGATAACCAACACCAGTTTTTAACCTTGTTGTACAAGCAGAGCCGGGACCAATACCAACCTTTACAATGTCAACTCCACCATGAAGGATAAGTTCCTGAACCATTTCTGGAGTGGCAACATTTCCTGCCATAATAATAGACTTACGAAAATCGTTTCTGACCATTCTACAGAAATCAACAAATCCTTCACTATAACCATTTGCAACATCAATACAAATATTAGGTTGAAGACCGCTATCAGTGTAGAACTGTTTAAGTTTAATAAACTCCGTTGGTTTCATTCCCATAGAATACCAAGTGTATTGTAACATGGAAATATTATATTGAGTATAAAAATCAACAAGATCTCTAACGTCATAATGTTTATGAAGGCAACAAACATGTCCAAGATTTGCCATCTCTTTCGCCATGGCGAAGGTTCCAGTAGTATCCATATTCGCCGCCATAATAGGTACGCCATTCCATTCACGATGAGAATGATAGAATAAATACTTCTTTTGAATATCTACTTCTTTTCTACTCGCCGCTCTTGACCTTTGAGGAACAAGTAGAACATCATCAAAATCAAGCTTCGTCTCGTTCTGTATTTTCATCTTCTACAATCTTATAATATTTGAGTAAATGAGGAGGGATTTTCCAAGATATTTTTCCCTCTGCCATAGTAAAAACATGTTCTCCAACATCTATACCTTTATAGGTCCATAAAGAACCGGGAGGATATAATCTATAATTTTTACCAAGTTGAAAAATCACAGGTCTGCCTCTTTGACAAAGATACCATCAACCATTTTACCTTTACGGTCTTTGATGTCATCCCAAGCTCTCGCCAAGCACTCAGATAAAGTGACACCATTACGAGTAGTAATGTTCAACATCACAACCAACATATCACCAATGTCATCTTTAATATCTCTACCCTTACAAACACTATCAGACAACTCCCCTAGTTCCTGCAAGAGTTTAAGGGTCTGATCTTTATCAGTACTTCCCTCGATTAGATTTCTATCGTGATGCCACCGAACAACATTATCAATAAAATAAGATAGAGTCGATACTGGCTTGTCATTATCTGGATTTTCTACATCATCTATAAAAACAATACCATCTGTAACAAAGGCTTCTAAAAGAGTATCTTTGTTTAACATTTTCATTCTTGCTTCATGATCTGGATGTGTCATTTTTTAATCTCCTTTATAGCTTCCTCAAAAAAAGAAACGTCCAAGCTGGACTTATCAATAAATACAAGCTCAGGACCACCAAGGCCGAGAACTTCACTTATTGTATCAAATGCATCGCAGTTGTCAATCATTTTTGGTTTAGAAACATTGGTATAAACGATTTCATCAATACCACACTGATGCATCATTTGATAACAAGAGGCACAAGGTCTACCAGTAACGTAGACCCTCATGCCTTGTGTAGATTTACCTTGACGAACAGCATTATAAATAGCATTTGCTTCAGCATGTATCATAAATGGATACTTATCAGGTCTTTTATCTGGGAGTTGAGTATTATCAACCCCTCTTACAAATCCATTATAACCATGAGAAACGGGAGTGTTATCCATTGGATTTACAATAACACATCCACATTGGGTTTCTGGATCATGACTTTTTCTAGACCAGTAAACCGCATCTAAAAGATAGACATTATCCCAATAATTTTTTCTCATAGAACACCTAATAGTTTCTCTGCTGAATGTGTCCAAGTAAATTTCTTTGCTGTATCAATTCCACCGGGATTTGTGATAGGTTCTTTCTTCCAACTTTCATAGGCAGTTCTCATGTGGTCAGCAAGTTGTTTAACTTGATTCTGACCAAGGCTTGCCCATTCTCCAACCTTACCATCAAACCAAACACCATCAAATGCTGGTTCTGTTTTTTCAATATCAACAAGGGCACAGTTTGTGGCATCACAGAATTGTGTATGACCAGAATAGTTGGTGGCAATAACTGGTTTGCCCATACTCATCATTTCTAACAGTTCCAGATTCCAACCCTCACCTCTTGCGGGGAAAACACCACAATCAACCTGACCCATAATCTGTGCCACTTCTTCAGAGGTATTCACTCTAGGTACAAGTTTAACTCTAATATCAGAAGCATACATATTTTCAAATTGTTGGGACTGTTGTTGTGCCTGCGGAAAAGGATTAGAGCACATCATAAAAAGCTTAACATCTCTAACATCATCTGGAAATGCCATTTTAAATGCCCTAAATAGAACGTCATGACCTTTGCGAACTTCCCACTTACCACAGTTAAAAAGTACAAACTGAGTTCCAGAAACATTATTCTTTTGTTCATTAAAAATAGTTCTATCAACTCCTAGAGGAACAGTATGCACTTCATTTTCTGGTCTTCCAGTTTGCTCTAAAACAATATCTCTAGCCCAGTTACTACAAGTAATAACTTCATCACAACATTCTAGATTCTTAAGCCTACGCTGATCAAACTTATTAAGCTCAAAGATTGGATAACCGTAATATTTACCTTTACCAATCCTTTCCGCGAGACTATGCTCATGCCAAATCTTTACACATGGAGCAGAAGGATCAAACTCGCTTTGTTTATTATGCAGTCTTTGCACTAGATCTGCATCCTCTTGCGTGGTTGGTTGGGGTTGTCCAATAGGAAACAATGTCACATCAGCAATCTTATCCAACTCCTTCAAGATGTTCAATCCGGCAACACCATAACCTAAAGGATTTATTGCCGCCATAACATTAATCTTTTTCATACCATCCGTCCTCTCTTTTTTCATAAAGTTCACACATACTCATGTGTATTTCATAACAAGGCTTATTGTAATATGTCTTACCTTCATGTTCCTGATTACGGAAGATAAGATTATCTTTTTGTACTAAATCTTCTCTCTTACAAATGAATGCTTGATCACATTTCTTATTTAGAAAAACGAAGTAATCAACTTCTGTATTTATATCATAGTTTATAAAATCATCAGCAGCACTAGTAATGATAGTGCTATACCTAATTTTACCATGAGTTTTCCAAAGTTCATCTTTTATTTCTGTTCTTATGACAAATTCATTATCCTCAAAATCTTTTAGAAAAAGAAACTCATCCATAAAGACTGTTTTATGATCTTCTTCGGTGGTCCAACCGAACTGATTTTGAAACAAATCTAGGGTATTTAGGACCACCTTCTTACTTATAAGTTTATCCATAATAATACCTAAAAAAACCCACCAGCGAACGATTTCACTGATGGGTTTCTATATAAAAGAAATCAACTAAAATGGAGTCGAACCAACCGGCTCATCAAAGTTTACCTCTGGTTCTTGGGCAGGTGTAGTATTTACAACCTTTGGAGGGAGATCAATCTTGTCGGCACGAAGAGAAAGCTTTGATCGTTTCTGACCATCAGTTTCCCAACTTTCACGACGAAGACGGCCCGTAACCATAACATAGTCACCCTTCTTTAGATTGTTACCAAAATACTCTGCCTGCTTACCCCATAGATCTACATCTACGAATACGGTTTCCTCTTGCTTGTTTCCATTGCGATCATTCCAGATACGATTTGAAGCAACAGAAAGTTCTGCTACAGAAGATCCAGAAGAAAGAGTCTTCAAAGAGGCATCCCTAGTCAAGCGGCCACTAATAATAACTTGATTCAAATCACTCATACAAATCTCCTAAACAACATCATAACCACGATAACGTAAAGCCTTACGAGCAAGGCGACGAGCGTACTGTGCTCCATTGGTGCGAAGCAAATTGCGAAACTGTCCAGCAGCGTCAGTAAATGACAGTGCTTCAGTAGTAGCGTTTGCAGAAACATCATTGAATGCGAAATCTGCTACCGCTTGCAAAGTGGCATCACAACCCAACAAAACATTCCAATCTGTAGTTTCACTAGTTCTCATGAAACAGTCCTCTATAAAAAGTGAAGAAACACTAAAAACGCAAAATAAATGGGATGCGAACTTAAACCCACACAAGGGTGCTCGTGTAAATCCCATGATAAATTATACGTCAAATTCACTAACTGTCAATTACAATCTTGAGTTTTTTGAGATTAATTTCGATAACTGTAGATTTCCCAACTTGAGTAACTTCAACTTTATCTACAATCGACTTAACCTTGTCGATATCTTTACGAGAAATATTATATTTCTTCAAAATACCGTCAATAGCACTCTCAATAATGCTACCTCCAAATCTTTCTTCTTCATTACTCATGCCATAGTTCCCATGAAATAGCTGCAAGTATTTTAGCAAGATCATCGCGTCTGTCAACATCTAACTCGACATTTTCTAAACCAATCTGATCTACAATAACCTGATCAATAGCTTGACCAAGACCTGCATATTTACCTTTCATAGACAAACCAGCATAATTAATCTGACCGGCAGTAGAATTATAGTCTCTAAACTGTCCTGTAGTTTTTAAGAACCCCGGCTCATCTCTAACAATCTTTGATAGTTGTGCATAAAATTGTGCCAATCTGACTTTATCATCGCCAGCATCTTCACCTGTTACAAGATCAGAAATACCAGCAACCTTTTCTTTCAAAGCATCAGATGGCTCATCAACTTTTTCAAAAACTACATTAACCGTAGAAGAACCGAAATTATTGTCAGGTAAATTTATTGACTCTTTAATTCTAGGCCAAAATAAACCAAGGGCAACGATCAATAATCCTATACTTAATTTAGTAGAATCTTTCATGACTGAGCCTCATCTGGTTGAACTTCATCTGGTTCTACATTAGAAGTATTCAATAAAGGAAATACTTGACTATCAAGTACATCACAAACGTCATGTAATCCTTGCTCATGAGCACAAGATTTCAAATCATACCATTTATGAACTAAACACATAAAATCATGACTATCATCTTTATGTCCATTATCTACAGGGACTACTTTAGGTGGTACGACTGGAGAAGGAGTTGGTGTTGGTGTTGGTTTTTCTTCTTTGTTAGATTTCAAAAAAATAGAACCAACAATTACTAATCCGATTCCAATCAAAACTACCTGTACAATGTCAAGATTTGCAAACATAATACTACTCCGTCTTTCGTAGTGAGTCACCAACAATCCAAGAAGCTGCTAAAAGAACAACATACTGAACTGTTTCTGGATCAATAGTCATTCCAAGACTATCAGCACATGCTACAGCAACACCAGCAATAGCAACCCAAACGCGACGACTTTTCCAAACACTTTGCAATTTATCCATAACTTTTCTCCCATTATCTAATTGAGGAAACTAAATCTTTAAATTCGCTTTCTCCATAGTCACGAACCACATTTGTAATAGAAGAGATTACAGCATCTCTTTCTTCATCACTGTATTCTTTCATTTCTTTTCTTGCCTCTCTTCTCATCAATATCCTCATCATTAACCCACGTTTTTTAATGAAGTTATGAATGTTCTTCGGTGATTTAGAAAAGTAAATAATATGTATAGCTTTAATAAGATTAATAATAATATTAGCGATTGCAATGATTAAAAGCGGATCAAATCCATATTTATCATTGTCAATATCATCAAAAACTTTGTTAGTAAAATCTACAACCTGTTTGGATGGTTCACTCATTATTATCTCCCAAAAATTCCAAAAATTCTTTGTAATAATCCTTTACGAGAAGAACTTGTATTCTGATTGCAATCCTCTTGTTCGGGCGGTGCTGGTTCTGATGGTTTATTTACACAGCCACATTCTCCATTATCACAAGGACATTTAGAAGTATGACCATCACCATGAGTAATTATACCAGTATTTTTATTACAAGGGCATTCATCAACAGGTTCATCTGGATTT
>Ga0255761_10002384_pt1 | contig 17367 bp, 9 predicted proteins | sample 071ome_29_FD_179961 | JGI IMG/M metagenome (GOLD analysis project Ga0255761, IMG submission 179961) | Coastal salt marsh microbial communities from the Groves Creek Marsh, Skidaway Island, Georgia - 071407BT metaG (version 2) | ecosystem: Environmental > Aquatic > Marine > Intertidal zone > Salt... | reverse complement strand
AAAGGTTGATGAACTGTTGTTAATCCGGGAGAAATCATCTGAGTCATAGGTGTATCATCAAATCCCACAACAGAAAGGGACTGAGGTATATCTACTGATAATTGATTAGCTATCTTTACAACAGCAGCAGCCATTTCGTCGTTTGCAGCAAATACTGCAGAGGGTCGATTTTTTAGATTCAATAGCCTTTTCGCACAAATTTCTCCAGAAGCAAATGAATTCAAACCAGTTTCGATTAATTCTCCTTCACAAACTAAATTAGCTTCTTTCATAGCATCAAAAAAGCCTGAAAATCTCTGGTTAATGCATAGATGACTGGGATTGCCTTTTATAAAAGCAATACGTTTATGCCCTCTTCCGATCAAGTGGTTAGTAATCTCAAATGAGGCTTCATAATCATTGGTATTTACCTTCTCTGAAGCATCTACTTCCAATCCACTTGAGACTAAGATTTTAGGCATATCCAATTTATCAAGTTGATTAATTAATTCAGGAAAGTCTGACAAAGGTGGAGTGGTGATTACTCCTGACACTCTAGATTTTTTGATAAACATTTTCGTATCATAGATCAAACTAGCATCATCAAAACGACAAGGATGAATAATTACTTCATATCCGAATTTATAACAATATGATAGAACTCCCTCCATTACATGGGTTATATAGTTAGGACTTGGTGTGTTGTAAATTAGAGCAATAATTTTTGGCTGAGAACGAGCCAAGGACTGGGCAAAAGCATTTGGCTGATAATCGAGAGAGTCTATTGCCTTTTCGACTTTCTTGATAGTTTTCTCTGCTACATTCGGTTCACTGTTGATAACCCTTGAAACTGTCTTTATTGAGACTTTAGCTCTATTTGCAACATCCTGAATGGTGACAGGTGATTTTTTTATATTCATCAATTCAATTTTTTGGGTATTTCTAGTTTACCCAAAGTTTCAAGGTATTGTTTATTCTTAGTGCTTTCAAAGTATTTAGGGTTATCTCTAAAGCTCTTTAAGGGTTGCCCTAAACCCTTGATTCCTCTTTGTCTGATTCTATTAACAGAATCAAGATCTACCTCTAAAAGAGCTATCTCCTCATTTGAACCTAGTTCTGTCAATACTTCCCCCTCTGGACCTATAACGATTGATTGTCCACATCCCTGTTCACCTCCTGCATTTACATCAAAGTAGTAACACTGCTGTTGTATAGCTGTTGCCCTTGCCATAATTTTTTCTTCATTACGATCACAAGTATCTGTTAGGCTTGGATGAATAATGATTTGTGCCCCTTGCATGGCTAAGGCTCTACTCGTTTCCGGAAACCAAAGGTCATAGCAAATATGCATTCCAAATATTCCTACGTTTGGAATCTCGAAAATACATGTCTCGTCTCCTCCCTCTATACCATTTTCGTATGGTGCAAAAGGATAGATTTTTGTGCACAAAGTAACAACGTCTCCAGTATTTGATATCACTGGAGCTACATTTGTTATTCGTTTTTTATCATGATGATAAAAAGAACCTGGAATTAACCAAATATCATGTTCCGAAGCTAATTCAGAGAAGTATTGTAAATTACTATCTAAAGAGAATTCTATCGACCGACTTGGACCACCGACGGCCAACTCACTTACTACCACCATGTTCACCCAAGGATATCTTGAAACAGTACTTTTTATTTTAGTAGTTAATAATTCTCTATTATCTAAGCTAGCTAAATTCAGTTGTAAACCTGCTATAGAAAAATTTTTCACAAGAAAACTTTAGCACAATAAAGATTAGTAAATTAAAGATTTAGAGATCTTAATTCAATGGCATCCGCGGAGCTTTCAGATAATATCCCAGAAATAACAACAAATTTTAAGCTTTCAGTTGGGGAAAGCTCCTTTCTTAAAATTTTCATTATAGAATTTATATTCTTTTCGTGATCTCTGCGCATAGGAGATAAAAACGCCTGGACAGAGCCAGCAAGAGATAATTGACTTACCGTCTTTTTATTATTACTAAATGCATAGATGGGTTTCATAAAAGGTTTTGCATTTGAGACTATTTCAGCTGTTTGTCCGGATCTAGTGATTGCTATGATTCCATCTGCATCAATTGATTGTGCAAGATTTTTAGCTGCAATTCCCAAATATTGCCAATCAGTATTAGATAACAATTTTTCTTCGTAACCCAATGTCCTGTATCTTTCTGTTTTGTTAGCTATCCTTGAAATGAAATTAACTGCCTCTATTGGGTACTTACCAATAGTAGTTTCTCCGGATAGCATTACAGCATCTGCTCCTTCATAGATAGCATTAGCTACGTCAGTCACCTCTGCTCTAGTAGGCGTTGGATTTTCTATCATAGATTCAAGTAAATGTGTCGCAACAATTGATCTAACGCCATATTTAGCGCAGTTAGACATTATCTTTCTTTGTATATTTGGAAGATTTGATAGATCTGTTTCTATGCCTAGGTCACCTCTTGCAACCATAACTGCATCAGAAACCATACAAATATCTTCTATGTTAGATAAACCTTCTCTATCTTCTATTTTAGATATTATTTTAACTTTCTTGCTTTGAGTTTTTAGTACCTTCTTTAGGTCTTCAATATCTGATGCGTCTCGAACAAAAGATAAAGCAATAAAATCAACATTTTCTTTCAAGCCAAATGCAATATCCTTTTTATCTTTTTCGGTGACTGAAGGTAAATTGATACGAATGCCTGGTAAATTTACATGACGCTTGCTACCTAGCTTTCCACCATCCAAGACCTGGCATTCCAGTTGATTTTTACTTTTATTAAGTACCTTAAAGTTCAATAAACCATTATCTAGACTTATTAAGGTTCCAACATCAACACTTTGGATAAGCTCATCGTAATGCACTCTTATTGAAGTAGTTTCAACATCAACTTCGTCTCTAATTGTAAAAGAAACAAGCTCACCAGGTACAAGATTGACAACTTCAGAAGTATCACCAGTTCTTATTTCTGGACCTTGAGTATCTAATAATATGCCTATAGGATTTTTTACCTTTGTATTTAGCTTTCTAATTCTTTCGATAATTTTTTTAGCATTCTTATGGTCTGAATGAGACATGTTAAGACGGGCCACATTCATGCCAGCCTCATACAATTTCTTAATACTTGAATAAGATTCGGTTGCAGGTCCAATTGTGCAGATTATCTTTGTTCTTTTAGTCATAGTTATTAAGGGAACGCATTCTACTTAAAAGGACATAAAAATCTATTTAAAAAAAAACAGGCCCTATTGGGCCTGTTTTTATAAAAATAAGATCTAAAAAGAATAACTTACATCTAAGCCGTACCATCTTTCCTCCAAAGGCCATCCAAACTTTTGATAGTCTCTGTCAACACTAGTGGTTGTATAAGCATAAACGTCTTTATTATTCATAAGGTTTCTAATAAACAGTCTTGCTGAGATATCTCCATCTGCACTAAACCAAGAAAGGCTAGCATTAGTTGTTTCTCTTGAAGGAACTCGATCGTAAGCCCTTTCTATGCCTGATGCCGAGAAATCTCCGGTATAAGAATGAGTTAGATTCAACCAAACAGGGCCGTACCAAGAATCTATTTCATATTCTAGGTTCAAAGTAAATTTCTCTTGAGGTATACCTTTCAGCTGATTACCTTTAAGGTTAAAAGTAAATAAGTCCGCATCAGCTCCGACAGCTACGAAATCTACAGCATCCACTTGTGTGAAGTCTCCAAATATTTCTGCAGGCAATGTAGGATCGTCTAGATTAGAAATTAAATAGTCTTCACCATATTCTGTTTCGGTATAGCTATAATTTCCTGATAAAGTTAGTCTATCCGAAGCAGCCCAAGTAATTTCAGTTTCAAAACCTTTGTTTGTAATGCCATCTGCATTGGTTACTCTATCTGTTGCCCATCCTACATTGGGATTAAATTGAGTAACTCGATCTTGATAGCCTTCATAGTCGTAATGATAAACAGAAGCAAAAACTTGCAGAGTATCATCTAAATGAAGTCCCTTATAACCTATCTCAGTTGCATCAATAGTTTCTTTATCATAAGTTTCCAATCTTAGATCTGCTCCACCAATCGGAATTCCAAATTCATCTCTTAGGCTGTCTTTTCCACCCGGAACCCCTAGAATATAGCCACCTGATCTGTAACCAGTAGTGTATGAGAAGTACCATAACTGAGAATCATTCGGAGTGTAGTCTAAGTTAATTCTGAAATTGGTGTCTGACCATTTATCATCATCTCCAACAGTTCGTGTATAACTATAAGGTAAGCCTTGATTTAAGCTCAAAGGTGTTGCACAAGTTGTAGCAGTAAAATCACATACAGGAGCAATATTGCTTCCATTAGCAGCAACACCTGCTGCACCAGTGTATGTAGCAGCTCCCATCATTAAATTTGTTAGCGATAGGGTTGTTTGACCAGAATCTGGCAGGACACCTAGAGTTTCTAAGTATGGACCTGTAACACCAGCACCAGCCAAGATACCTGGCATCCATGCTCTAGCATAATCCATACTTAATTCAGCATATCCACCACTTTTTTCAAGGGCTTCCTTTTCATCTTCAGCGTATCTAGCACCTAAAGTCAGGGCGAATTCATCATTGATTGTCCAAGTTCCCTGAGTATAAATAGCAGAAGCTTCAGTTGAGACTTCATTTTGATATTCATAAACTAGACCTTCAGGTGATCCACCCCATCTTCCTGAAATTACATCATTCATAGGTGCCGTTCCTTGTTCAACGTGAGGTGTTTGCCAAAGCTCTCCTAAGAAGAATCCAACACTTGCACCACCCAAAAAGCCAACTGGTACATCAAACAAACCATAGTTAGCAGGATTGACAACTCTCAGCTGATTATTAGCATAAGCATAACTTTGCTTTCTAATCTCATCCATATAAAAAAGACCTGAAGTTACTTCGACATCTTCTATCAATTGCCAGTTCACAACGATCTCATGAGTTGTCATATGAACGTCTTCTAATACAGTTTCTCTTCTTGTACTGAAAGTAGCATTAGAAAGATCAAAATCTCTATTAAATGTGTAATCAAAATCTACAAAGCCATAAAGGTATTTAACTTGTAAAGTGTCCGAGATATCCCAAGTAACATCCGACTGTATACCCTCATGTTCAAACATTACGTGTTGGCAGTTGTTATTGTTATATGGGAAAGATGCGCTATTGCAATCTTCCATATTGACTCTCGCACCAAACTCGCCAATAGTTCTATTTAATCCGCTTGCTCCAAATTCAGGATTGAAATTTTGAACCACAGATGAGTTTCTATCGACTCCAGGAACAAGAGAAGCTCCGTATCTAACTTCGCCAGTTGTTGGGTGTGTGAATGCATAAGCTCCTGGATAAGTTGAAGAAACCCTCTTTATTCCATACACAGCTTGACCCTCGCTATGAGTTCCTCTGTTTGGTCCCCAACCTTGATCTAAAAGAACTGGAGCTACAGTTGGCTGGTCTAAAATACGATCATTTGCTCTAATATTCCAAGAGATATCATCATTAATATTCCATGTAAATGACATCGTAATATTTTCATCATCTGTTTCATTAGTGTCCTCGCCACCCAGACCATCTTGGAGTGGATCAGATTCAGCTGTCATTGCTGTAAACCTATAAGCAAAAGAATCAGTTACAGGTCCACTTATCATCAAGTAGTTTTGTTGCCTTCCCTCAGATCCGACAAGCAATCTAACTAAACCTTCAGCTTCGAAGCTTGGTTTTTTTGTAATATAGTTAATTGCTCCACCAATTGAGTTTCTTCCATAAAGTGTACCTTGAGGTCCTCTAAGTACTTCAATCCTTTCAACATCAAAAAGGTAATTTTCTCCAGCAGCAATACCAAAGTCAGGAGAAAATATACCGTTATAGTATGTTGCAACTCCAGGATCGCCTCCTAGAGCTCTAAAGTTTCGTCCTACTCCTCTTATTCTTACGTCATATTGATCTCTCGTAGTTGCAGGTAATTGATCCATGAGATCATTCGCGCCCTGTAATCCAAGATCTTCTATTAATGAAGCATCAAAAGCAGTAATAGACATTGATGTATCAGATACAGTTGATGTTCTTTTTTCAGCAGTTACTGTAATTTCTTCTATACCTCCACGGTCTCCTTCTTCATCTGAAGATAGAGTTAAAGGTAAAATGGAAATTGAAAATGAGATTAACGAATAGATAATCCTTTGCATGGTATCCTCCCCAAATATGTGCGGGTTTCTTTCCGCAGTTAATTCCTTTTAAACACATGTCCTTATAGGACATGAACACATTAGCATATTTTCTTTTTTTTATGCAACAAAAAAAACAGGCCCGAAGGCCTGTTTCTTTGAGTAGGAGTATATTTTAGAACTTATATCTAATATCCACTCCCATAACTCTTGGATCCAGAGCACTGACTGTTTTCCTATAGTTCTGAACATGATCAGCAGCATCTAAAGCGTAATACCTATCGTTATCCATAACATTATCAATGTATGCTCTTACATTTAAAGCTCCATCCTCGCTGTACCACGAAGCACTTAGATTTGTTACTTCTCTGGATTCAATTCTATCAAGCTCTCTTTGAACTCCAGATGCTGAGAAATCACCTGTGTAAGAATGAGTAGCAAATAACCAAACAGGACCCCAACGAGTATCCATTTCGTAACTTATATTCAATGTAAACTTATCTTCAGGAATACCTTTTAGAGGTCCTCCTTTGAGGTTAACCGTATAATCTGTTACGAAAGCGGGATTGTCGTCTTCACATGTCACATAACCTTGCGTACATTGGCCGAAAACAGGTACAGGATTTGTTGGATCATCAATTGCTAACACAAAATAATCTTCTCCATACTCTGTTTTGGTGTAGCTATAGTTACCAGCTATGTTAAGACGATCATTTGCTTGGTATTGAATTTCTATTTCAAAACCTTCGTTAGTAATACCGTCAGCATTAGAAACAAAATTAGCACCAGCACCTCTTATAGGATCAAATTGCTCTAGTTCATCTTGATATCCATCGTATTCATAGTGATAAATTGAAGCAAAGATTTGTAAAGTATCATCTAAATGCAAACCTTTGTATCCTAGCTCTATTGCAGCAACTTCTTCCTGATCATAAGAAACTAAGACACTACCAGTACCATTAGGTACTCCGTTTTCATCTCTTGCATCATCTCTTTGTCCAGATACACCTAAAGCATATCCACCTGCTCTATAACCTGTTGTATAAGATAAATACCAAAGTTGGTTTTCATTTGGTTCATAATCAACATTTATTCTCACGTTAGTATCACTCCACTCATCATTACCGCCGATGCTGCTTGTGTAGGAATAAGGAATACCTTGTCCCACCCTCAGTGGCGTAGCACATGTCGCTGAAGCTGTAATTTCACATTTTGGAGTTATAGGCTGAGATGGATCAATGGAAGCTGGATAAACAAACGTAGCAGGAATAACTCCTGCGGCAGCCAGTGCTTGCATTTGGGCTAAGGTTGTCGGATTGTAATTCCAATTAGCATTTCCCATCGCAACATTTGTTTGCGCTTCAGTTGTTGCATCAGCTCCTATGGGTATGTAAGGGTTTCCACCTAGTAAGTTAAGAACAGGCAGGAATCCACCTAAAGGACCTGCAAATAATTCTGCGTAACCACCTCTAACTTCTAAAGCCTCTTTCTCATCCTCAGCATACCTAGCTCCTAGTGTTAGAGCCCATGTATCATTTATTTGCCAAGTACCTTGAGTGAAAACAGCATATGCATCTGTCTGATTATCATTGTTGTGAGCGTAAACATGGCCCATTGGATCACCTTGCCATCTTCCTGTTACAGTTGCTCCAAGAGGTGCATCACCAAGACTGACTTGAGGTGCTAATGCGTCATTAGGCCATCCAAGGAGAGCCATTACGCTCGGGTCAAACCCTAGAGGAATGCCTGTAAGAGCTGTTACAGTTGCCAATGGAGTGTCTAGGAAACCGTAATTTGCAGCTTGAGTGATATAAGGAACATTATTACTTAATGAATAATCCTGTTGCCTTAATTCATCCATAAAGAAAACACCCGATGTAACCTCTATATCATCGCCAAGCGCCCAGTTGATATTCAATTCATGAGTGGTCATATGAACATCTTCCAGGACAGTGGTTCTGTATTGAGAAAAGTCAGAATTAATATTGTCTAAATCAATATTGAATGTGTAGTTGAAATCAACAAAACCGTATAGGTAAGTTATTGTTGTCGTATCATTTAAGTCCCAAGTGAACTTAGCTTGTATACCTTCTTGCTCAAACATGACATGGTTTGAAGCACAACCAGGAGGTCCATACGGATAATCAGTACAGTTCGGATCGTAATTGATATTCACATCGTACGTACCAATAACATCGGGCCCACTTGAACCATAAGCTGGATTGAATCTCCAAGGAAAACCTGCAGCATCAACACCCGGTCTTAGAGGTGCACCGTATCCAACTTGTCCGGTTATTGGATTAGTGAAAGCTACAGCACCGGGAGTAGTGGCTGTTGCTTTTCTAATACCATAGACAGCATCATTGGTATTGCGCATTCCTCTGTTAGGACCATATCCTTCGGTTAAAAGAACGTTATTATTAATGATCCTGTCAGACAGTCGATCATTTGCTCTAATTTGGAACGACATGTCATCATTAATGTTCCAAAGAAGAGTCAATGTCACGTTCTCATCATCCAACGAGTTTGTATCTGGACCTGGACCTATGCTTTTTTGAACTCCGTCTCTTTCAACGGTGATTCCAGTTACTCTATAAGCTATATCGTCAGTAATTGGAGCAGAGTTCATGAAGAAATATTGCTCCATTCCATAATCACCCAAAAGAGTTCTGATTTCACCTTCAGGTTCGAAGGAAGGCGCTTTTGTAATGTAGTTGATAGCGCCACCAATGGAGTTTCTTCCATATAGAGTTCCTTGAGGACCTCTTAAAACCTCTACCCTTTCTACATCGTACAGATAGTTTTCAGACGCAGCTATACCAAAGTCAGGAGAATAGATACCGTTGTAGTAGGTTGCTACTCCAGGGTCTCCCCCCAATGCTCTAAAGTTTCTACCAACGCCACGGATTCTTACATCATATGCATCTCGAGTGGTTGCTGGAAGCTGATCCATCAAATCATCAGCACCTTGCATGCCTAAATCTTCAAGCAATGAAGAATCAAAGGCTGTGATAGACATTGAAGTGTCAGATACAGTTGATGTTCTCTTTTCAGCAGTTACAGTAATTTCTTCAATACCTCCGCGATCACTTTCTTCTTCATCAGAAAATAGTGTTGACGGTAATATTATTAGAAAACCTAAAAGATAAGATAAGGATCTAATTTTCATGTTTCTCCCCAAAAAGTAGTTTCAATATCCTTATGAAACTAGTTTATAAACAACAAGAAGTCCTTTTCTAATACTTACTATGCCCTTTTAAAGGAAAGTGTGCAATTTTTTTAATGACTTTCTTTTTGAGCTTTCAAGCTTTACTGTATCCGTTTAAATATCTGAGACTTGAAAATCAGCCTTTTTAAACAAATAAAAGAGTGAAGCAGAAGTCATAACCAAGTTTAGGATAGTAACGCCATAGATTTTGAAGTTAACCCATGTATCTAAATCAGAATAATAAATGAAGTAAAGGTTGATAAAACCTACTGAAATGAGAAAGAAACTGATAAAAAAGGTAACATTTGACCAAGCATTTTGAGGAACAGTTTCTAGCTGAGGTCCTGCCAAAGAAAAAAGTCCTTTAAGCAGAGCTGGGCCTTTTAAGTAATGAGCAATGATCAGTATCAGTCCCATTAACCAATGAACTATGGAGAATTTCCATTGAAGAAATATTGGATCTCTTAGCACTAGCGTCATTAATGCGAAGGGTATTAATACACACCAAGAAAAAAATAAAACTTTAGACACCTTGCCAAGAGTTATTTTTTCTAAAGCCACTTGTATAGTTATGAATGAGAAAATCGCCAATGTAAAGTAGATAAAGTCTCTGGTTAGATACCAAACAGACGCCAGCACAACTATCAGACTTAGTGGATTATTGAATATTTTGCTTAGAAGTTTCATATAAAGTAGATTTTAGCTTATTTTAAGTACTCTCTTAGGCTTTCAAATACAAATTTTGCGATTAAAGGTTGAGCTGCTTCGTTGGGATGAATACCGTCATCAAACATTAATTCTTTATTAAGCGCTACTTCCTCTAACATAAAGGGTATTAAAGTAACTCCTGAGGCCACGGCAACCTTGGAATAAACAGATTCAAATTGCGTTTGATATCTCTTCCCGTAGTTAGGGAGAATTTTTATTTGCATCAAAAAAACTTCAATACCTCGATCTTTGCAAGCATTTATCATTGTCATTAGGTTTTGATAGATTTTGTCAGGAGGATAACCCCTGAGAGCATCGTTACCACCTAACTCTAATAATACGTAAGAAGGTTTCAATTCATCTAAGACTTTATTGATTCTAGACACACCTCCACCGGTAGTTTCACCAGATACGCTGGAATTAAAAATCTTTATTTTAAAATTATCTTTCTTGAATAGAACTTCAAGATCCTTAGACCATTGCTCTTCTTTCTCCATACCGTAACCAGCGCTGATACTATCGCCGTATATAAGTAAAGATGAAGTGCCCTCTCCTGCTATTACAGGAAATGTAAAAAAGGAAATGATTAGTATTTTTAAGTAATTCACTTGGTTAGATTTTTTCAATGTTTATTATAGATAAAGATTCTATTTTATATAAAACCAAATAGGTGTTATAGTAAGGTAATACACCTATTTAATCATATAAATGATCCTAGAAGTAAATAAACTAAGGAAAGAAGTTTCTTCAGGTGATTCTGAATTGACGATACTTGATGATGTCAGCTTTAGCCTAGAGGAAGGACAGTCGCTTGCAATAACTGGTCCATCTGGTTCAGGAAAATCGACCCTTTTGGGTTTACTGGCTGGCTTGGATACTGCAACAAGCGGAGAAATCTATCTAGATAAAGTTGGTCTACATAAACTAGACGAAGAAGATCGAGCGATCCTAAGAAAGGAGAAAGTAGGATTTGTATTTCAGTCATTTGAATTATTACCAAGCTTAACTGCTCTAGAAAATGTCATGCTACCTTCCGAACTAAAATCAGAAGATAACCCTCAAGAAAATGCCGAATACTTTCTTAAAAGAGTTGGACTAAGCGAAAGAGAACATCATTATCCAAATCAACTTTCAGGTGGTGAACAGCAAAGGGTTGCCATAGCTAGAGCTTTTGCATGTTCTGCAAAAATACTCTTTGCGGATGAACCAACAGGAAATCTAGATCCAAAGAATGGTCAGGTTGTATCTGATTTACTGTTTGAAGTTAATTCTGAAACTGACAATGCATTAGTAATAGTGACTCATGATCTAGAGCTGGCAAATAGGTGTGATAAAAGAATAGACCTTAAACTTGGAAGAATAGTCGAATAATGCTTTTGAGTTTATCCTTAAAACTCTTTATCAGAGAAGTGCGGTCTGGTTACTTAACTTCTATGTTAGCGTCTTTAATCCTCGCAATAACTATAGTTTCAGGTATTTCTCTATTTACAGACAGATTAGAACAGGCTCTCAACACTGAAACAGAGGAGTTTCTGGGCGGAAAGCTTAAATTTGAATCAAACCAGAATTCAATAAAAGCGGTCATTGAAGATTTAAAACTTGAAGAAACAAGCCATATGGAAATGGTTTTATTTGCCTCTGTAATCTTTTCGGGCGATGAAATGCAACTTAGCTCTGTGAAGGCTGTAGATAATTACTATCCTCTTATTGGTGAACTTGAGCTTAAAAATTCTTCTGGGTTATTCAAGGTCAGTTCCAATCCTGAACCAGGTACTGTATGGATGGATGAGAGACTTCAAAATCTACTACTACTTGACTATGGTGACGAAATTTTTTTAGGGGATGCAAAGCTTATTTTCACAGCTACGATCATCTATGAACCTGATAGAGCTTCTGGAAATTTTGCATTCGCTCCTAAAACTATAATGAATATGTTAGATGTTGAATCCACAAATGTTATCCAGCCAGGAAGTAGAGTGGAATACAACTATCTCTTCAACGGGCCGGATGAAGAAATAGCAAAAATACAAGAAAAACTAGAAAAAGAAAAAGAAAATGGCGATGACATAGAGACCCTCAGTGAAGACACAAGTTCTTTAGGGCGAACAGTAGATAGATCAGAAAACTTCTTTCTTCTAGGAGGTCTCATAGCGGTATTGCTCTCTGCTTGCACTATTGGTATTGCTTCCCAAAGATTTACAAGAAGACATGTATGTTATGTGGCTATCTTGAAAACGTTAGGTATGACAACATTTCAAATCAAAGTCCTATATTTCCTTCTTTTTCTTTATACCACTCTATTAACTTTAGCCGTAGGATTGTCTTTGGGATGGTTACTTCAATCTAACTTTATAAATCTCATGTCTTCTTATTTTCCTACAGAATTGCCGGTACCGAGTATTTACCCACTTTTTGTGACATGTCTAACTGCTCTTATCTGTCAATTTGGTTTTATTTATCCCCATATATTGAAGCTATTGTCTGTCTCTCCGATGCGTGTACTAAAAGATGACATATCTTTCAACCAAGAGACTATCCCAGTATTTGTTATAGGTGCAATTGCTTTTCTTTTTTTACTCTATCTTTATACCAATCAATTGACCTTATCGCTGATTATATTTTTGGGAGTGGTAGGATTTTCTCTTGCAGGCATTGGCCTCATTTATCTTTTGCTTGGAAAGAGTGAAACCGGTTTGGGTGCATCAAGCTCACTTAATTTAGCATTATCTGAACTTCGAAGAAGAAAACTAGGTAACTCCTTTCAAATCTTTGCTTTCACTATAGCTATAGGGCTCAGCTTAATTACTTTCTCAGCTAGCAAAAATTTACTTGGTTCCTGGCAAGGGTCCATACCTGATGACTCACCAAATAACTTCGCAATCAACATTACTGATGAAGATAAAAATGGAATGGAATCATTCTTCAGGGAAAATCAAATAAATCCAACTCCTTTTTTTCCAGTCACAAACGCAACTATAGAAAGAGATAACGATAAAGAGTTGATTGATAGGAATTTCAACATAACTTGGATCGACAAGTTGCCGGAACAAAATGAAATATATTCTGGTACTTGGTTTTCAGGCGATGTAATTAATGGTTTATCAATTTCCGAGAGTATTGCTGAAAGATATGATTTGAAGATAGGAGACGAAGTATTTCTTAAAGTTAATGAAGAAGTAATTGCGACTTATATCCAAAGCGTTAGGACGGTAAATTGGGATAGCTTTTCTCCTAATTTTTTTGTAATTGGTCACCCTTCCCTTTTTGAAAATATTTCCTCTAATTATATTACTTCATTTTATATACCCTCAGAAAGGCAACAAGTTGCAGCTGAATTAATGAGAGAGTTTAGGACAGTATCAGTTTTTTCAATCGAGGAGTTGATAGATCAGGTTAAAGAGATAATTGGTCAGGTCACAAAAGCCTTAAATTCTATTTTATTGCTGACCTGTTTAAGTGCCATTTTTCTCGCCTTTTCTGCATTACAAGATGGATTTAGTGTCAGAAAGCATCAATCCGCTATTCTCCGGACTTTGGGTGCATCTAACTCTTTAATTAAATCTTCAGCACTCATAGAGTTCGCTTTATTGGGTGTTATTTCGGGGACTTTGGGTTCCTTGTTAGCTTATGGGGGAATTTACTTTATAGAAACAAAAGTGTTTGAAACAACAGCTAATTTCTATCCTGAGATATGGATAATGGGACCTCTGATAGGACTTTTTGTAGTTTCACTTTTGTGCTTCTATCTCATAAATGGAATTATCAAACAATCGCCAAAAGAGCTGTTAATGCACTAAAATAAAAAAGCCTGCATTAAGCAGGCTTTTTTAAATTCTGGTATCTACTTAGTAAGCACCAAATTTCTTAGTGAAAGAAATACCACCCATTCTTGGTAATGTAGGAACAACAGATCTTAAGAAACCTTGAGTTTCATCATCTGTCGACATATTTCTAACACCAATCTTATCCATAACGTTATTAATAAAGAACATGACTTCTAAATCACCTTCGTTATTGGTCCAAGTAGCTTTCACGTCTACACGGCTAAATGCAGGAGAGACATCATAAGGTAAAGCAGCATCGGACCAGATAATTTCATCGGTCCAAGATATACCTATTAGATAATCCACGGATCCATCTAAGAAATCTTCTTGCGTATAGTTAGAATAAACTGACATTTTATTTTCAGGTATTCTTTCCATTCTTACACCATTAATTGGTCTTTCTCTTTCTTTAATCGTGTAAAGAGACGCTGGCGCATTTGGATTATTTACTTCAATTACTCCTTGGTTACCAAATGCATCAACAATTTCTTCTGAATATCGAGCATCGGTATAACTATAGTTACCACCAATAATCCAATTAGGTTGAGGCATATAGATGACCTCTAATTCAAATCCTTTAGTTTCAGCTTCAGGATATCCAATTACTGATGTACTTGTTCCTCCTAGGAAACTTTGAGATTCAAATTGACCGTGAATATTCTCATAAACATATTGATAAGTAGATGCATTAATTTGCAAAGTATTATCCATATAAGAACCTTTATGACCTATCTCATAGGAAGTAACATTTTCAGAATCATAGCTTGGGAAAGCAGAGAAATAACCTAAGTTAAATCCACCAGCTCTATGTCCAGTAGTAACTGACATGTACCATAAAGCATTATCTGTAGGTGAGTAATCAACGTTAACTCTGTAATTAGATTCCTCAAATTCTCTTTCCATAGATCTATAAAAAGACCTTGAGTAAGGAATTCCGGCAAATCTAACGATTCCATTACCTGTTGGAGATCCGTCAGCGTTTAAAGCACCGGTAGAGATGTTATAAGCTAACAAATTAGCGGATGTAAGAGCAACCTCATTATATTGAACAAGGTTTTCTTCAGCTACTTTTTCATCTTCACTGTAAGATCCACCCAAAGTAATAGCCCACGTATCATTAATTTGATATTCAGTCTGGAAATAAACAGCATAAGCGTCTGTTTTATTTTCAGTCTGCCAAACAAATGTTGTTCCAGGTGAAGGGTTTGGACCATTTCTTAGAACAGCATTTTCACCATCCCAAGGACCAGAAACTATACAAACTTGAGTTAGTGCTGGATCCGCAAAATCAGGAACTGGAGCAGCATTTAATAAACTTGCCACACCGCAACCAAAGTCTCTAGCAGTGTAAGGTCCTGCAGTTGTTGTATATGCAGGTACAGTTGGATTCTCCCCTCCATAGACACCAACAGCTGTAAGCATTTGTACTTGTCTAGAAGCTCCTGGCGCTGCAGCAGCTACAGTTGCTCCGTAGTCTGCAGGTTGGGAATATCTCGCATCTCCATTTGGATTAAAGAAATCTAAATCCTGATCAATTTCTTCATGATATTCAAATAGTCCACCAACAAAACTCCAATCATCTGAAATATCCCAGAAGAATTGAATCTCATGCTGATAATTCTCATTTTCTTGCATCGCATGGAATTGTTCGTCATATAAAGGGTTGCCTGTCCTATCGTCATCCGTAATTCTTGTATAAAGATAATCAGTATAAGAACCGATATATTTTACAGTTAAATCATCTCTGGCATCCCAAGTATAATTAACGGTTCCAGCTTGATGATCAAAATACTCATCATTGAAACCATTAGTTGAGGTTACTAGGTCATCTCCAGTCATAGAAGGAACGCTCTTTCCATCCCCGATCATAGTAGCAGCCAAGATATTTGCATCATATCCGAAAGCATAGTTTGGACTTATGCCTGTAGCAGGTGCTATTGGGTCAACACCGGGAACCAAAAATTGTCCAAATCTTTGAAGGCCTTTATGATTAAATTCAAAAGTCTGAAATCCAGGAGTTGAGCAATTGGCTACACTTCTATCAATGAGGCTAGAGCATTGAACATTTGGATCAACCGGTCTATACCCATGAACCATAAGATCATTTCTTCTTACATTGCCACCATATTCACTGGTTGTTATAAGTCCTGCACCTTGAGCAGAACTGATAATTCTTCCATAACTTCTCTCGTTTCCTCTCACGTCAAGAGTATGGTTATCATTTTCCCATCTAAGAGCTAAAGTATAGTTTTCATCCTCGTAACTATCTAAGTCTTCACCAGCACCAAGATCTTTAATAACACCATCACGGCTTCTATTAACAACAATTAGTCTGGCACTTAGGTTGTCAGTTAGGCCTCCATTAATGAATCCGTAGCCTTCAGCCATTCCATAACTTCCAACTAAAGTTCTTACTTCAGCAGCAAAATCCTGTGAAGGCTTTGCAGTTATAAAATTCACAGCTCCACCAATACTGTTTCTGCCATATAGAGTTCCTTGAGGTCCTCTTAGAATCTCAATTCTTTCGATGTCATAAAGTCCGTTATCAGTTGAAGCTATACCAAAGTCTACTGAGTAAGCACCGTCAACGTAAGTTCCAACTCCTGGATCTCCTCCAAGTGCTCTAAACATCCTACCAATACCTCTAATAGAAATATCATAAGGTTGAATAGTTGTAGCAGGAATATAGTTCTGTAAATCTTCCTGGTTTCTTAAGTTAAGGGCTTCGATTAACGTAGAATCGAAAGCAGTAATTGAGAGAGCTGTATCTTGTATAGAAGATGCCTGCCTCTCAGCTGTTACGATTACCTCTTCAATTCCTCCAGTATTTTCATCGTCAGAAAATACCAAAAAAGGAGTTAAGGCAAAAGATAGAAAAAAGAATATCTTTTTCATGAAACCTCCCCAAAGTTTCATCAGCTTACTCATCCTTAAGTTCTACTGAATAAGTTTTTTGTCCAAAAAAGTCCTTTTTTCGGAAAATATGACTACCAAAATACCTCTAATTTGGGAATCTTTCAAGCAAAATCTAATAGGAAAAATAGGCCATGCCAAATGCAAAAGTATTATTTATGGCATGTAAGATTATTGGCAAGCTAAGTGAGTTATAAGCCATCCTTATGTAACCCAGAAATATACCAAAGATAAATAAGACTAATAAGATCAAAGGTTCATATTGAAAATGTATGATGGTCCATAAAAAGCTGCTTATGGTAACAGCTCCCCATCCGCCTAATTGAGTTCTTTTCAGTTGAGAGAAAAGAAAACCTCGAAATAAGAACTCTTCAGCAATTGGAGCGATGATTATGACAGAAATGAGGCCAAGAATAATTGGATCTGACAACATAAAAGTCACAAATCCATCAGGCATTTCTATATCTAAAGCCCACATATAGATCTCTTCAAGTGCTATGAATGCAAAAAGCATTAGAGTTCCATAGAAAATATCCCTTTTATTTATAGTCA
>Ga0255761_10002347_pt1 | contig 17493 bp, 28 predicted proteins | sample 071ome_29_FD_179961 | JGI IMG/M metagenome (GOLD analysis project Ga0255761, IMG submission 179961) | Coastal salt marsh microbial communities from the Groves Creek Marsh, Skidaway Island, Georgia - 071407BT metaG (version 2) | ecosystem: Environmental > Aquatic > Marine > Intertidal zone >... | reverse complement strand
AGTAGATCAATGCGATTATTGGCTTAAATGGAATGATCTTAATGTTTCAGAAGGGGCGGCTAAAGTTACTGGATGGACACAAAAAAAGTATGATCAAAAAGCAATTGATCCAATTAAACCTATTGAGCATTTTGAAAAGTATCTTTATGACCCCGACTACCTAAAAGTTGGTCATAATATTCTTGGATTTGATGTTTATATGCACGGGATCTGTAGAAGATTGATTGGCAAAAAGCCTGACTATAGCTATCTACCTAGTCTTATTGATAGTCTTGCTATCTCTAGAGCAATTAATCATGAGATTGAATATAATTCCAAAGAAGATTTTCTTCAATGGCAATATCGAGTCATGTCTATTCGTTCTAATAAAGGCAGAAATAAACTTATTGATTTATGTAAAAAATACGACATACCTTTTAATGTTAAAAAACTTCATGATGCATTATATGATATACAAAAGAACTATGAGGTTTTCAAAAAGATGATTTGGGATATCGAGATATGAGTTTTGTAGAAACATTTTCAAAATATGAAGAAGTTGCGCCTCCCGGCGTTAGGCTTCCAGAAATTGACGTTGAGCAAAAATACTATGATGAGCTAGGTGTCTCTTCTGATATATCTAATATTGATTTCCTTAAGAGGTTATGTTGGGAAGGTATCAAAGAAAAAGGTTTTCATAAATCGGATAAGAAAGATGCTTATCTTAATCGAGTAAAAATGGAGCTAGATATTCTTGATGAACTAGGTTTCGTAGATTATATACTATTGAACTGGGACATATTGAATTATTGCCATGTGAATGATATCCCAACAGGTCCGGGTCGAGGTTCTGCGGCAGGTTCTCTTGTCTTATATTTGATTGGCGTTACTAAAGTTGATCCAGTTAAATATGAATTGTTTTTTGAAAGATTTGTAAGTAAAAGCAGGGCTCGAAAAATAGAAAAAGATGGCGTCACGTATCTTGACGGTAGCTTGCTTGCTGATGTTGATAATGATATTAGCTATGAGAGGCGCCAAGAAGTAATCAAATATATTGAGGATAAATATCCCGGAAGAACTTCAAAAATTTTAACGCTCAATACTTTGAGCGGAAAATTATGCATTAAAGAATGCGGAAAGATAGTAGGGAATTACTCTGAACAAGAAGTTAATCTTGTCAGTGATACTATACCAAAGCGATTTGGAAAAGTCGCTCCCTTAATTGAAGCGTATCAAGAAAGTGAGCTTTTTGAAAAGTGGGTGAATGATAATAAATGCGTGTTCAATATAGCGAGAAGGCTAGAGGGGCTCAATAAAAATACTGGAGTTCACCCTTCTGGAATTGCAATTTCCCATCAAAAGCTTGAAGATATTTGTCCAGTTCAATTGACTAATGACGGCGCTCTTGTCAGTGGTTACGACATGAATTGGGTCGCGGAGCTTATGGTCAAGTTTGATATTCTTGGGCTTAGAACATTAAGCGTTTTATATGATGTTTGCAGTCAGCTTGATCTAGATATAGAATCAATTGACCCTGATCATGAAGACATTTATAAAAACTTGCAAAAACTAGAACAACCTCAAGGCTTATTTCAAATAGAAGCTCATACTAATTTTAATGTTTGCAAGAAAATCAAGCCTAAAAATCTAGAGCAATTGAGTGCGGTTGTGGCTATTGCAAGGCCGGGAGCTTTAGAGTTCTTGGATCAATATACTTCTTATTCCCAAACTGGAGAGTTTCAAAGTCAACACGCGCTTTATGATGATGTTCTTTCTTATACTGGAGGTATTCCGTTATACCAAGAGCAGCTAATGAAGATGGCTGTAAAGATTGGATTCACTCTTGACGAAGCCGAGCAACTTAGACGCATCGTTGGAAAGAAAAAAGTTGATCAAATGCCTGCGTGGAAAGAAAAGATTGAAAAGAAAATTGAAGAGAATAACCTTGATTCAAAAGTTGGTGATGTTTTATGGAAAGTTGCAGAAGATAGCGCAAATTATTCGTTTAATAAATCTCATAGCCTTGCTTATGCAAATCTTGCCGCTTGGACAGCTTATCTTAAATTTAAATATCCTCAAAACTTTTTTATAGCTCTTCTTAAGATGGCAAAGTATGAACCTTCTCCTCATGAAGAAATCAACAAAATTTGTCAAGAGCTTTCTTTTTTCGGCATTGATTTACTACCACCAGATTTAGCGAAATCAGATATGGATTTTAAAATTGAAGGTGATGATATTCGATTTGGATTAAATAGCATTAAAGGAGTTAGCGAAAAATCTCTCCAATCATTAAAAGATTTCAGAGATAGCGAAAACCCAAATAAATATGATATATTTTTATCCGCAAAGGAAGCTGGCTTAAATATTGGAGTGCTTTCTGCTCTTATTCAAGCTGGGGCGCTTTCAGAATATAAGTCTCGTCGTTCTAGATTAGTTTTAGAAGCACAAGCTTTTAATATTTTGACTGATCGCGAGAAAAGAAATTTCGAAGCGCTTGGGCCTAAGTATGATTGGGACATCCTTAAAACCATACAAGCTGTTGTTCAGGAAAATCTCATCGGAGATGATAATAAACCAATCATGAAAGAAAGCCGCTTCCAAACTTTCAGAAAGAAATATGACTTGTATAAAGAAATTTACGACAAGAATAAAAAATACGAAAAGTTTGCTAATTGGTATTTTGAAACAAAGCTTTTGGGTTATAGCCCTACTACGGTATTAAAAGATGTTTTCTCTACAAGTGGTCAAAAATTCGGTGATTCTTTGGATTTTAAAGGCTTAGAGAGAGAATCTTATGGTAGGTTTATCGGTGTTGTCTCTGACTTTTTTAAAGGCACTAGCAGGAATGGTAATGATTATATAAAGATCGTTATTTCTGATGAAGTCGGGGAATATCCTATTATGTTAATGGATAGAAGGGCTAGATCTGAACATGGCGGATGGAAAGAAGTTAATGTACTTTCTCAATTTAATGAAAAAAACCCAGATGGAATCAAGAAAGATAGTATCTTAATTTTTTACGGAAGTAAGGGTGAAGATATATTATTTTGCCATTCATGCGAAGTAATGGATGAAAAAATTTACATGAAACTTAGCGACTTAAAATCTTAAAAATTATGTGTAATTACGTATGATGGATTCAACTCCAAATTTCACTCCTAGAGCTCAAGAAGCTTTAAAAACTTCTAGAGAATTTGCCTTGGAATATCGCTCTGCAAAAGTCAATGTAGTTCATCTTTTGCTTGGTTTAGTTTCGCAAAGCAGAGGTTTGCTCAGAGAGGTATTCGACATAAGCGGTTATGATATTGACGCTTTTCGATCCTATGTAGAGAATAGTATTTCTAGAGGAAAAACAAAAGGCGATAAAACTTCTTTTTCTGAAGAATTTAAACTAATTCTTAAAATAGCATACGATTACGCATCAGATTTGTCTCAATCATATGTTGGTACAGAGCATTTGTTGATAGCTATTATCAAATATAATTCCCCTGATACTTCTGATCTTTTCTATGAATGTGGAATTAATCCTTCCTCTCTTTCCATATCAATTAAAAGCCATTTGCTTGAATCTTCAACTGCGTTAGAGCCCATTGATATCGAAGAAGCGTCTTCCGTTTCTCGTTCTCCTAGTACTCAAAAAGCTTCAAAAAATTCTTCAGCACTAGAGTCTTATGCTATCAATTATAACGAATTAGCAAAACAAGGGAAATTTAATAAGGTTATTTGTAGAGAAGGTAATCTTGCCGAAATGACAGAAATATTATGTCGCAAAAGCAAAAATAACCCTATCCTTTTAGGAGAGCCCGGGATTGGTAAGACCGCGCTAGTAGAGGGCTTGGCTAGAACTATAGTAGCTTCTGAATGTTCCGAGCATTTACTTGGCCATTCTATTTTCGGCTTAGACCTTGCTTCTATGATTGCTGGAACAAAATACCGAGGTCAATTTGAAGAAAGACTTAAAAATGTCATTCAAGAATTAAAAGAAATTCCTAAATTAATTCTTTTCATTGATGAGATGCATACTCTTGTCGGAGCTGGTAGTGCGGAAGGTAGCATGGATGCCGCAAACATATTGAAACCTATGCTTGCAAGGGGAGAAATTCGATGCATTGGCGCGACAACTAACGATGAATATAAAAAGCATATTGAAAAAGATGGCGCTTTAGCTAGAAGGTTTCAACCTGTTTCCGTACAAGAACCTTCTACTAAGGATTGCAAGACGATATTGAGAGGTATTGTCGAAAGCTATGAGGGATTTCATGATGTTAAATATGATCCAGAAGCTCTTGACTTATGCGTAGATCTTTCTGTGAAATATATTCACGATAGATTTTTGCCCGATAAAGCAATTGATTTAATGGATCAAGCTGGCTCTAAAGTTAAAATTGAAAACTTCAAACGCCCAGAAGAGGCTAAAGAAATAGAAGCCAAGCTCGAAAAACTAATGATTGCAGAAGATGAAGCGGTATCTGAAGAAGCGAAATTGAAAATTTCAAAAAAACAAGATGGCTTATTTGATGATTATAAAAAGCTTATTGAAAAATGGTCTAAAGATAATAAATCTAAAGATTTTATAGTTCAACCTGATGACGTTCATTTTGTTTTATCTAAAAAGATAGGCGTTCCAGTCGAGCAAATATCTAAAACATCAGAAGAGGAATTTTTAAATTTAGAATCGGAGCTTAATAAATCAATTATCGGCCAAGAAGAGGCTGTCGCTTCAATCTGCAAGTCTTTGATCAGAAATCGAGCAGGTTTAAAAGATGATAATAAACCTATAGGCTGCTTCTTGATGTTAGGTTCATCAGGAATGGGGAAGACTTATACCGCTAAAACTTTGGCAGAAAAACTTTTTGGAAGTAAAGATAACTTCGTGAATATTAGCATGACTGAATACAGCGAAGGTCACTCTGGTTCCAAATTGATTGGTGCGGCTCCCGGCTATGTTGGTTATGAGAGCGCTGGGCATTTGACTGAAAAAGTAAGAAAAAAACCTTATAGCGTTGTATTGTTTGACGAAATAGAAAAAGCGCATCATAATGTAACGCAAACTCTTCTTCAGATATTGGACGAAGGGTCTATTAAAGACAACATGGGCAGAGAAATCAAATTCAATAATTGCATCATTATGCTCACTGGCAATATTGGATCTAGTATTTCCAAAGGCAATGTTGGGGTTGGTTTTGGGGCTATTCAGAACCCTAACAATCAATCAGAAATCGAAGACAGGCTTAAAAAAGAAGTTCTAAAAAGCTTAAGTCCAGAATTTGTTAATAGACTTGATGAGATTATAGTTTTTAAAGATTTTGATGAAGATAATTTTATAAAAATCATTGATCTCCACTATAACGATCTCAAATCAAAGTTAAAAACAAAAGGCTATAATCTTTTTATTAACAAAAGGGAGAGACTAAAGCTATGCGAAGAAGTTTTAAAACTTAAAGATGGCGCGCGTCCAGTAGCTAGAATTTTACAAAACAAAATTATCGATCCTCTTTCTGAAGAACTGTTAAAGAATTCGTCTAAAGAGGTAAAATCGATAAAGGTTTCTTTTGCTAAAGAAGAGTTTTCTTTTAAATTTGTATAATTGTTCTTGACAAGTTTGTATTTTTTTGCTAATCTTGGTTTATGAATTTACTTTACAAGACCAAAACATATCTTGTTGGTCATATGCAATACCTTAGTGGTCGTAATTGGAGGGAAGAAGTTACTGAAAAACTAGAGCCTTTAGGTATTACTTGCTTTGATCCATACAAAAAGCCTTTTATGAAGGACGTCGAAGAAGACGAAGCTTCTAGGCAAGAAATGGAAACATGGATGCGAACCAAGCAATATGATCGAGTAACAGAGCGAATGAAAATGGTTCGTGCGTATGATTTAAATTTGGTTGATCGTAGCGATTTCATTATCGCTCATCTAGTTCCTGACGTGGCTTCTTGGGGTAGCGCCGAAGAAATAGTTACCGCTGTAAGAGAAAAGAAACCTGTCTTTGTGAGCATGGAAGGGGGTAAATCAAAAACCCCTTTGTGGATGCTAGGTATGTTCCCTCATAAATATATTTATAATAGTCTTGACGAAATAGTTGAAATGCTGTATGCTATAGATAATGGTAATAAACCTATAGACTCTGATCGCTGGAGACTTTTACAAAAACAATTTAGATAATGAAATACTTTTGGCCCACAACTACTTTTAGCTTTATGTTTATCTTATGCTGTCAAGATAAATCTTTATTTTTTATTATGTTTTTAATGTCTTTAGCTTATTTATTACATAAAGGCACTGAAAAATGCAAACGACAATCTTAATGTTGATTTTAATTTCTAGCGACAAATTGAATTTTGAATTCACACTTTCTCAACCTCAAGGAGAAATTTTAGAGGGTCTTAGGCAAGCTTTTATTAACAAAGAAGGCGAAGAAACTTACGCCAAAGCTTCAAAAATAATTGTTGTAGAAAATCATTTTCATAACATAATAAAAGATAGATATGGTCCACCTCTAATTGGAGAGCATAACGACAACCTTGAGGAGGTTATATTTTCTCATCTTAATGTTTGAATTTGTTTAAAAAGTTTATTATAATATTGAGGTTTTCAGCAGTTATTTTTTGCAAATTTAAATTTCCATTTTTTATCCTTATTTTAATTCCTATTTCTTGATCGATTTCAATAATTTCATCAACAAAATCATAAGCTCCATATGTTTTTAACCAATGATAATATGAATCTTTCATTTCGTTTTTACATTCGACCAAAACATTTGCTTTTATAAAACAAGAGGCGTATAAACTTACATCCCTAAAACAATGGACAGAGCTTGGCGGTTCTGTTAACTGTCCATCAAATATAATTTTCACATTTAAAATTACACATATGAATCAAAAAACAATCAAAGAGCTTAAAAAAATTATCAATTATGAGAAGGGCGACCCTTCCCAAAACCGCTTGTTATCCAGACTCAAAAAGCAATATAAAGGGTTAAGTACTGGAGCGCGACCAATTTTTATTAAGAAACTGAAAGATATGTATAACAACTAACATAATATAATACTATGAGTGAAGAAAATAAGAGTAAGAGTGATTGGAGCAAACGAGATATCGGTGCTTTGTGGCGTCGAGATGGAAAGAATCAAAAGTTTCTTTCTGGCAAGATTACGATTGGTGAATTTGGAGAAGAAAAAGAAATCCAAATTGTCGTTTTCAAGAATAGGTTTAAAGAAAAGGATAATCAACCAGATTTCAGAATCTATGAAGACACGCCTATGGAAAAAAAGTCTAGTCCCCCTGTAGATAATTCCGTAAAGGAAGAAGAGGGTGATGATGATCTTCCAGATATTCTTCAATAATGAAATTCCTTAAAATAATTTTTTGTTTTTGTATAATTTCTCCTGTTATCGTTATTGATTTATTCTCTCAATTCTGTCAATTAAGATTAGAGATTAAAGGGAGCACAAGCGGCAGAGGAAAAAATTATTCTGAAGCATATAGCAAAGCTATGCGCTTTGTTCCCAAAGGGGCTTTGGTTCAAAGAATTTCCGAGCATAATTTGGGTGATAAAGGTTGCGCTATCTACATTTATTGGAGCAAAAAAGCATGAGTCTTGAATACGCATTGATTACTGATAGCTCTTTGCCAAACGCAGTCAAAGAGAGTGAATATTATGTTTCTGTTGACAAAAAACAATGGCTTGATTTAATTGATTATTCAGAAGGCATTGTAGATCAAGATCCAAATCAAAAAATCTTATTTCTGATTGTTGCAAAAGGTACTCCAGAGCAAGAAGCTGAAGATGCAAAAAGAAGGCAAGAAGAAAAGGAGGAAAAAGAAAGACTGGCTAAAGAAAAGCTGGATCTAGAAAAAAGCCTTTCTGAACAAGAAAGGATTAATCAAGAAAAGAAAGCTGCAGAGGCTCTTGCTCGCCAAGAACAAGAAGATCTTAGAAAAAAATCTAAATCTATATTTAATGCTCTCTATCGTCGTTAATGTACGAGTACAAGTTTAAATTTTTGCGCGTTGTTGATGGAGATACCGTTGATGGCGTAATTGATTTAGGATTTAATGTTTCTTTGAAGGAGAGGGTTAGGTTGTATGGAATTAATGCTCCCGAAACCCGCCTTCAAAGATCGATTAAAGACGTGAAAGAAAGGCAAGCAGAAAAAGAAAGGGGACTAAAAGCCAAAGCTAGACTAAAAGAGCTTTTAACCGAAGCGGAAAAACAGCCTGAGGGTTTATATATAGAGACCTTTTTAGATAAAAAGGGTAAATATGGGCGCGTTTTAGGTGATATAAGGTATGTTTATGCAAGAGACTTATATAATAATCAACCCGGCGAAAAGCCTTGGGTTGGATGGAAAAGTATTGGAGCTCAGTTGCTCCAAGAAGGATTAGTTAAACCATATAACAAATAAATATGAGCGAAAAATACGTATATGTTGTTACTAGAAATCAACGCCGAACTGAAGACAGGGATTACCCTAAACTTGAGGATGCAGAGCTTAGGGCTGCAAAGCTTAAAGCTGTTCTCAAGAAATGGGATCCTGCTGATGTTAAAAATGTTGAAGTAATTCGCACTAAAAAACCTAACAGAATTAGGTGATTTATGTGTACTATTATTTTTGATGGTTCCATCCAATTCTACAAATTCATTTAAAATGTTCGTTGATTGCTTAAAAGCTAACGGCTTTGATTTTCGTTCGGCAACCCCAAAAGAAAAATCTGAAGATATAGATTTAGTTATTTGGGACCCAGACAATAAAGACAAAGCTTTTGCTATAGCGATTAAAAAAACTATTCTTAAAAAAAGTAAGCGCAGAAAACACTTGTGGGGCTGGGTAGAATTGAAAGACCGCAACGGAAACGAAGGATGGCTTTACAAGAAGTGCACTTTTGTAGTTTACGAAAGAAAAGATGATTTTGTTTTGATTCAAAAAAGTGATTTTAGAGATTGGATACAGTCGAAAAATCTTGCTAGATGGGATTTGCCTTTCGTTAAGGATGGTTGGTCTGCAAGTTGCAGGCTGTACAGGCGCCCAAATACTCAAGAAGCTATTTTTCATTTAAAAGTTTCGGACGCCCTGAAAAACTGCAGGCACCACATCTGGAAAAAGCGGGTTGAACAAGAATAAAGAGTTTAAATATGACTCTACGTATCTTGACATTTGCTCTCGAATCGCTCAAATGAGTCATGCTAAACGCGCCAAAGTTGGCGCGCTTCTCGTAAAAGATAATAACATTATCAGTATGGGATGGAATGGTACGCCTAGTGGTTTTGATAATGAATGCGAAATTACTAATATCGATGGCAGCTTAGTGACCAAACCTGAAGTTCTTCATGCGGAAAGCAATTGCATAACAAAAGTTGCTCAGTCTACTCAATCTAGTCTTAATTCTACAATGTATATTACTATTTCACCATGCATGGATTGCGCAAAACTAATTGCTCAATCAGGAGTTAAGAGAGTCGTTTACAAAGATTTCTACAGAGATAAAAAAAGTCTTGACTTTTTGCGTAGATGTGGTATTATTGTTGATAAATTATGAATTTAAAGATTAAAAAGCTTATCGAGTCTGCCGTCTTGCCATCTTATGCTAGCGATGGTGATGCAGGTATGGACTTAGTAGCAGTAAGCGTTGACAAGTCAAATAATAAATATTGGGAATATAGCACTGGCTTAGCCTTGGAAATCCCAAAGGGTTTTGTGGGCTTGCTCTTTCCAAGATCAAGTATTTCAAAAACATCCCATTCTTTGAGAAATTCTGTGGGTGTTATTGATTCTGGCTATAGGGGTGAAGTTAAAATAAGAATGTCTATGGATCATTCAAGCTCTCAATATAAAGAAGGAGATCGAATTGCTCAATTGATTATTGTTGCTTTACCTTGGGTAGAGGTAGAAGAAGTTAAAGAATTGTCATCTTCGCAAAGGGGCGAAGGAGGTTTTGGAAGTACAGGAAATTAAAAATGAAAAAGCTATTAAAAGAAATATTAAATAACATACAGAAGATTGTATCAAAAGATAACGAAAGCCAATACTTAATGGTATATAAAACAGAAGAGAATAAAATTAAAAGTTATATAATCAGTAAGCCTGACCTTTTTGACTCTTTCGGTAACAAAAATGAAGACCGTGATAACGTTGGTTTTCGTGCTTATTGTTATGGACGAGATTCTGTTCGCTCTTTTAGGCATGATCGAATTGTCTCAATCACTAAGCTATAAATTATCATGTATATATTAAATTATTGCCTTAATAAATTTTGTCCTTATATTGCTATTGTGGTTATCATGGCTTTTACTATTGGTTGGAGTGCTCCTTTAGCCTATTTGATCATACCTTTTATCATGTATATTGACAGACATAGCTTCAAAGCTGGGTACGCAGTAGCTTTTTGTGAATGCAAGGGGATTGATTTAGAATCTTCTGATTAATGGATTATATTTTATTTTCCCTTTTAGGGGTTTTACTGTGTATCATAGTAAAACTTTTAAATAACAAGCCTGATTATACAGAATTTCATAGAAAAATTACCGCTCTAGAAGAAGAAAAATTACTTCTTGTCAGAGACAATCAACAAGCAAAAGATAAAATAGAAGAAATCTTATCGAATTATTCATCAGAAATAAAAGAAAAAAAACTTTTAATTGAAAAATTAGAGAAAGATTTATATAATGAAACACAATCACGCAAGACTACCCTTTCTCAAAAAAAGAGTAGTGAAGTCAGATTAGGACATATAGCAGAAAAACTCGCCCCTTTTTTAGAAGACTTTCCTTATAATCCAGAAGACGCGATCTTTTTAGGACAACCTATAGACTATATTGTATTTGATGATTCGTCCATTGTATTTGTAGAAATAAAAACTGGCAAAAGCAAACTATCTGCAAAACAAAAACATATAAGAGATCTTGTTAAGAATAAGTATATAGAATGGAAAGAGATTCGTATTCAATAAAAATTTTATAATAACAAATATATTATGAAGACTAGTAAACTAATTATTACAGCCCTTCTTGGGTTTTTTATTAACGCCGCTTCTGCAGAAAATTTTTCTGCTGGAATCAAGTATGCATCTGATTATTTTTATCGGGGCGCACTTAAAAGCAGTGAAGCAGTTCAGTCCAGCGTAGGTTTTTCGACCTCTGGTGGAGGAATTGATTTTTCCGCAGGAGCTTTCACCAATCAAGCAGTAGATTCTGGTGCTGACACTTATATCTTGAGTGCAGGCGCTTCGAAATCTTTTGCGGATGATTTGCTTTCCGTTTATGGAGGCGTAAATCATGTTGAAGATGTCGCTGGAGTTGCTGTTTTGGAGGCTCAAGTTTCCTTGGGTCTGAATTGGCATCTTTCGCCAACCGTTAATGTCTATCGTGATCTTGACGATGCTCTGTATACTTACGAGCTTGTTTTGGGTCATGATTTTGACCTTAAGGCATTCACTCTTGGGTTGGATGGCAGTGTTGGTCATACTGATGTTACTTCTTCTGTTGATAACACTTACTATACTGTTGGTGCTTCTGCTACTCGTGCTTTGAGCGATAGCGCTGACCTTGAGCTTGGTGTTGTTCACGTCGATTCTGATACGCTTTCTAACGAATACGTTTTTGAAGTTGGCGTTTCCCTTCGTTTCTAACTTTTAACCAAAACACATTATGGATAACGTAATAAAAACCATCAAAGGCGCTATCAGCGGCCTTTTTGTTCTGTTAACGTCCGTCGTAGGCTTGCTTGTGCTCGCTCAAGTAGTCTTCGGTGAAGAAGCTGGCATGAATGTTATTGGAAACATCCAAGGCATCGTGAATGGCTTCGTTGGTCCTGAAGCCAGCCTTGCTGGTCTCATTACCCTGCTGTTGCTTGTAGGTTTGCTTCAAAAGCAGTCTGACAAGTAATTCCACTCATCGTGGCTTTAAGAGGGGGGCTTCGGCCTCCCTCTTTTTTTTGTGTAATTTGTCTTGTTATTGCTATATAATATAGTAATGAAAGATGACGACTGGAAGCCCGAAGGGCCTTCTGATTTCAATGATCAGACTGATGCTTTCCGTTTTGAATTAGAAGATTTGGTTAATAGATATTTATACGAATTTGATATTAACGCATTTACAATCATGGGAGCTCTTCAAGAAAAAGTTATTGATCTTTGTAATTTAGGCTCGTTTGAATCCGATATTGATCTTGATAATGAGGAAGAATAATTGTTCTAAAGGTAAATGTTCTGCGCCCGCGCCTCATACTAATGGCAAAGGCGATAGAGCTAGAAATAATTCCTCTAAACAGTTTAAGAATAACTATGATTCCATAAACTGGAAAAAGAAAAAAAAATAAAAAGAAAATTCGAGAGATAGTGGACTATATATGAAGAATCCTTATCAGAAAAAATACTCTCAATCAAAAAAAGGTAAAGAAGCGCAGTCCCGCGCGCAAAAAAAATATGATGAAGAAAATTTGGAGAAGCGCAGGGAACAAAAGAGAGAATATATGCGAAGAAAACGCGCGGAAAACCCAAATTATTGCAAATGGAAGAAAAAGTCTTGACTTCTTGATTGTTTTAAGGTAAAATGTTCGCCTATTATGGATAAGCGAAAGAAAAACATACAATATAAAGCTCGTAGGGAAACTTTTCAAGTTCATCAATATTGGAACCTTAATTATACCGAAAAATATGCTGACGGCTCCGAGAAAGACTTCAAAACCTTTATTAAGGCAAAGTCATATGGTATAGCCAAAGAAATCCTCTTAAAGAGGCTTAGGGAAGACGATCCTAGTGTAAAAATCAAGGCTGTTCATGGCTTTTTGTTTCATAAAGGCTATAAACCAATGCAAAAAAGACACTTAACCTTAAAAGAATGGGAGCAAATCAGAAAAGCCTCTTTTCCCAATCAACATAATGTGCTTTTTAAACTTGAGATAGAGAGAGACCCCTCAAAAACCAATAGATTTAATTGGACTAACTATGAGCATTTAAAAACCATTGGTTTTAAATCAGGTGAAGAAAATTGGTCTGTTAAAAATTTAAAGGGCAAGATTTTGCCTTTAGAAGAAAGAGCTCATATGATTTACAGAGGAAAATGGGTTGTTTGGGATCAAGAGTCCCGTACACAAACATTAAATCAAATTGTGAATGCTCTTATTAAATGTAATCATGTTAGACAAAAAGCTGCAAAATACTTAAAGATAAGCAGACATAAATTGTATAAATTAATGGAGCGCTTTCCAGAGATGGATTGGAATAAAGAATATCCACCTCCAAAGCCCTTCGAAAATGCCAGAAGGCCCGACTCTAAAGTTTTATCTGAAGCAGCTAAAAAATGCATGAAAAAAAGAATGCAAAATGGAGAAACTCCATTTAAATTAACTCCCGAACAAGAAAAAAAGAGGCGAGAAGGTAAAGCTAGGCATATAGCTCGTCAAAGAAAAGCTAAAGAAGAAAGATTGAATTCTAAAATTCCATTAATAAAAGAGGCTCTAGAAGCTTGCGATAATCAGCGTAACAAAGCGGCTGAATATTTAGGTTGGAAAGTTTCTTATTTATCTAAGACTATGAGCATGACAAAGCATATTGTTCATTGGTCCAAAGAGTATCCTAATCCTAATATTTGCAAAAAACATCTATGAACGAAAATGATAGTCTAGAACATCCTCTTAGTGATTTCTTTAATAAATGTCTTCAAGATTATCAAGAAGATATAAAAAGAATTATTGGCAAATATAGATATCAACATCATCATCTCGAAGCAGAAGAGATAGCTAGTAGAGCCAATTTAATGCTATTAAAAAAGCGCGAAGATATACTTTGTGAATACGAAGGGGTTTTTGATGAAAAAGCTTTTTCTAAAATTGCTTATACTTATTGCAGAAATATCATAGGCTGGAGTCATTCTAAAGAAAACAAAAGTAAATATGTTACTCAAAGAAATGACAGTATTGTTAATACCGAAGAAGGTTTCAAAACTTCTTTTGAAGCTGCCATAGAGACTGAAGGTTACGAAGAAGAGGGATTTGAGGCTTTTGATTCAAACGAGAAGTTCACCGTTTTACTCCATGTAATTAAAGAATATTGCCATATTTTAACTGAAGGAGAGCTTAAGATCCTTTCCTGTCTGGAAAGCGGAATGACTCATGAAGAAATATCAAATAAGTTTAAATTCACCAGACAGGCAGTATCTGCTGCCAGCCTCCATCTTTTTGAAAAAATTAAAAATCATTTTTCATCTGATGTTTTAAATGATGATACAAGCCATAAAGTTTCTGATGGAAATCAGGCTATAAAAGATTTTTTCAACCCTGAGGGTTTCATAAGGATCACAAAGGCAGATAGAAGTAAATTAAAAAAGTTTTTATTAGCTAATGTAAAAGCTTATACGGCAAAAGAAGTATCTAAACATTTTATGGGCGGCAAATACAATTCAAACCAAATTTTTTCTTTTTGCGTTAGAAATAATCTTAATTTTTGTTTGAATCACCCTCCAAAGAATCGTAAATTTACAAAAAAAGAATCTCTTGAAATTGCCAAGCTTTACAATGAAGGCAAGAATGCTCATGAAATAGGGAAAATTTTTGGAGTCGAATATAACGTTATTTCTGGTAAAAAAGGTCATTTGTCTAGGCTTGGCTTGATTAATGAAACCTTGGCATAAATTAAATTGGTCAGGTAGACTTCTTTTAATTTGTTCTGTAATTAATGTTTGGGTTTCTGTAGTTTTAGCTATAGAGGGTTCTTATTTTTGTTTTTATAGCTTTTTTATAGGTGCTTTTTGTGGTATCTGCACCTGTCTCCCAAGGTATAAAAAATAGTGTAAATACTTTTGCACTTAAATGGATAAGAATTTATATCATTTTGTAATATTTTTTTTGGGGCTCGTTATTTATTCTTTTTATTCGGAAAAGGAAGAATTAAAGTCTATTATTATTGGTCAAGATAAAGTTATTGAAGATTTGAATAAAGCGATTGATTTACAGCAAAAACAAATTTACAATTTGAATTATTATTATAGTAATATATCAAGCCCAAGCTTACAAATAGAACCCGTTTACTAAAATGACTTTAAGAGATTTAATTTCTAGTTGTACTTTTAAAAAGACGTTCAACGAATTGTACAAAAATTATTTCAAAGGCTCCTTAAAAAATGATGAAATACAAAAGCTTGATCTTCGTTATTATAAGTTTTTTGAATATTTAAAATCTTTACCAGAAAGTAAAACTTCTTCTAACAAAATTTACGTAACCCATACTAGCGGAGACGATTTCGTTGTTGATGTTTGTTTTTTAGACAAAAATAAAGATGAGCTTTTTGCATTGGATTTTGTTGATTGGGATGCTATAATAGATTTAGAGGTTTATAGAACTTTTCAAATGACTGACGAGGAATGTCTTGCTCATATTTTGCATGAAATTACTTTTTGGGGATTTGATAAAAAAACTTTAGACAAACAAAAAAAAATATTAAAGAACTCAATCGATGAATCAAACAGATGACTCTATCCGCCCTTGGGGCCGTTATGAAATTTTGCTTGACGCAGAATATTGTAAAGTTAAGCGTATTTATGTGCGCCCTAATCAAAGATTAAGCTACCAGTATCACCATAAGCGCCAAGAAGCTTGGACTGTGGTTTCTGGCGTTGCTAGGATAACTATTGACGATGTCACCAAAGATTATCATCCCGGCGATACGGTTTTAATTCCATTAGGCGCTAAACATCGCATGGCAAATCCGAAAAGTGATGAAGAAATGATTCTTATTGAAGTTCAAACTGGAACTTATTTTGGGGAAGATGATATTGTTAGGGTTGAAGATGATTATGATCGTCCAGAATCTCATGTAAAAAATTTATGGAAACCTGAATGGGATTGGAATAATGAAGAAAGTAGCAATTAGCGGCTATTTTGACCCAATTCACATTGGGCATTTAGAATACATAAGGCTTGCGCGAGAACTTGGCGATTATTTAATTGTTATTGTCAATAATGATAAGCAAGCGGCTCTTAAAAAAGGCAAGTCTTTTATGTGTGAAGATGATAGGCTTGAAATTGTATCCCAAATAAAAGGTGTTGATGAAGCAGTTATGTCTATTGATGAAGATAAAACTGTGTGCAAAACATTGGATTTATTAAAGCCAGATATTTTTGCTAATGGTGGAGATAGAAGTAATTCAGAAATTCCTGAATTTAAAATATGCAAAGAAAACGGTACTAAAGTTATGGATGGTCTTGGGGACAAGATTCGTTCTTCATCAGATTTGACTGGTCTTAAATGAATTTATACAACCTCCCAATACATGAAAAAAGCCCTCGAATTGCAACAGCAGTTATTGAAATCGAAGAAGGCTCAAAAAACAAGTACGAATATGATGGAAATTTGGGCGTCTTTATGTACGATAGATGCCTTACTTCTGCCATGGTTTATCCCGCAAGCTACGGCTTCATTCCAAGCACTTTATGCGATGACGGCGATCCGCTGGATATTTTAGTTGTAAGTCCAGAGCCTATCAAGAGAGCTACTGTTTTGGATGCTAAAGTTCTTGGTGTTTTGGACATGGAAGATGAGGGCGTTAAGGATTATAAAATAATTGCAGTTCCTAATTTTTATACCCGCAAATATGCTAAGCTTTCCGATATTGAAGATAGCTTTCTAGCTATTGCAAAAAATTTCTTTGCTCATTATAAAGATTTGTCAATGAGCGGAGATAAAGTTAAAGTTTTTGAGTGGCATGGTAAAAATGTTGCTTGGGATATCATAAATGAGAGTATTATAAAATGAGTGTTATAGTAATATTGTCGATTCTGTATGGAATTATTCTTTTGAACGAAGAGCAAAAGTGGGAAAATTATAAATGGACGGACTTAGCGAACTCTGGGAATTAAGCTGGGGCGATGGTCTTCTTTTTACAGCTATGTTAATGGCTCTTTATACCTATAAGGTTTGGATCGATAACAAGTTTAAGAAATAAAACTTGAATATATTGATTACAGGCGGCCTAGGCTTCATAAATGAAAATTAACATAGTAACAGAGCCAGCTCCCGGCTGGGTATTAAGGATGATATCTGAAAATTGGTGTAAGCGATTACCTAATTGCGGAATTACCGACATGCGTCCAGATTTTACTAGTGACATTAATTTTTATGTTAATTGGGATATATTTAAGCCAGAATTTAAAACCAAAATGGACATTGGTTGGTTTACTCACAAAGAAAATGAAACTTTTGATATTAAAGCATCACAGATGGATTACTGTATTTGCCCTTCAGAATTAACCTACAAATTACTACCTAAAAATAAGTCTTTTATTCTAAAACATGGAGTCGGCGAAGAGTTTTTGAACAAAAAAAATAAAATTAAATTCGGTATAGTTGGTAGAGAATATGGTTCTGGTCGAAAAAATTTTAATATTATACAAACTTTAAAAAACATCCCTAATAGTGACTTTTTCATAACAAACGGCAAGTTGTCAAGTTCTCAATTAGTAGATTTTTATAAAGAAATTGACTATTTGTTGGTTACTGCTACAAATGAAGGCGGTCCA
>Ga0255761_10002338_pt1 | contig 17514 bp, 16 predicted proteins | sample 071ome_29_FD_179961 | JGI IMG/M metagenome (GOLD analysis project Ga0255761, IMG submission 179961) | Coastal salt marsh microbial communities from the Groves Creek Marsh, Skidaway Island, Georgia - 071407BT metaG (version 2) | ecosystem: Environmental > Aquatic > Marine > Intertidal zone >... | reverse complement strand
GCAGAGTATAATGTTGATAATCCTGATCTTCCTAAAACTTCAATGTCTTGTCTTGATGAAGGAGGTATATAGCCTGTTTTTAGACTTAATACTTTTTCTTTTGCCATACTAATATTTCTCATTCGATTCATACAAATAAAATCTCTCTCTGGTAGAAGATAGTGAAGATCATAAGCCTCATGAGCAGACATGGATACTGAACCCATTGCGATTGATTTAAAATGATCAATTAATGATGGCATTTTTACATCTCCTGAGTTAAAGGAATCAGATGCTCTCATTGCCATTTCTTTTGTTCCACCTCCACCAGGTATAAGACCAACTCCAGCCTCAACAAGACCAATGTATGCCTCAGAGGCATGAATACCAGCATCACAATGTATTGAAACCTCAAGTCCTCCACCCATAACAAATCCATGAGTTGCAGAAACAACAGGTACATTACATGTCCTCATCCTCATCAGTATCTTTTGGAATCCAACTAGAAACTTTTCTATTTCATCAAAGTTCTTCTGCATAGCCATCATCCCCATATTCATCAGATTAGCTCCAACAGAAAACTGTTTGTCATTATTACCTATTACTATTCCATTCCAACCATCTCTCTCAGCAATATCAATTGCCTCATTGATTCCTTTAGCTATTCCTTCTCCTATAGAGTTTCCTTTTGTCTGAAATTCAATACACATAACACCATCTCCTATATCATGCACGGTACACTCTGGATTTCTTAGAATCTGTTTGTTTTCTCTAAATGCATCGAGTATGTAATGATCTTCAGAGCTTGGAACATTTATATATTTCTTAGAATTAACATCATAAAATTTCTTTTTCCCATCTTCAAATTTGTAGAATGATTCTACTCCAGAGGCAGACATATCTGTGATCCAATTTGGAATTTCTTCACCACAACTTTTTATCATTTCAATTCCAGTTTCAATTCCAAGATTATCCCATATTTCAAATGGACCATAGCTCCATGCGTATCCAGTTCTTATTGCATCATCTATTTGATAATAGTCATCTGCAATCTCTGGAATACTCATAGCAGAATATGACAGTATAGATGAAAAATATTCTTTATAAAACTTATTAACGTTTGAATCACCCTCGACTAAAAACTTTAATCTTCTATCAAACAGCTCTATAGATTTTGCTTCTTTAATTTCAGGTAAATTAGGTTTAATTGATTTTCTATATTCATTTGTTTCAAGATCCAGAGCATTAATGACTGACCTTCCATTTTCATCTTTTTCCTTAGTTTTTTCATAGTACCCTTTACCAGATTTATTTCCGAAAAACTTGTTTTCAATTAAAAATTTGAAAGATTTATTTTCAGGCTGATCTTTTAGTTTGCTGTAAAATGTGTCATCATTTACATTGTTTACTAAAAAGTTAGTTACATTATCGCTTGTATCTAGTCCAACCAAATCTTGTAATCTGAATGTTCCAGAATTAGGAAGACCTATAACACTACCTGTCATCAAATCTACTTCTTCAATTTTAAAATTGTATTTTTCTGTTAATTGAGATGATTTGATACCACACATTACACCAATTCTGTTCCCTATGAATCCAGGAGTATCTTTACAGAGTACTGTTTGCTTTCCAAGTATAACATCTCCAAATTCCATCAAAAATGAAACTAACTTAGGATCGGTTTCAGTTTGAGGAATAACTTCGAATAGTCTTAAATACCTAGGAGGATTAAAAAAATGAGTTCCACAAAACAATGATTTAAAGCTATCTGATCTTCCCTCACACAAAAGAGATATTGGAATACTAGAAGTATTAGAAGTTACAAAAGCACCATCAGACTTATATTTTTCAACCTTTTCAAAAATTGTTTTTTTAATTTCTAAATTTTCAACAACAACTTCAATAATCCAATCTGCATCTTTTATTTTTTCAAAATCATCATTAAAATTACCTGTGGTTATTCTTGATGCATATTCTTTTTTGTAAAGAGGATTAGGCTTGGACTTAATTGCGTTATTTAATGCATCATCTGCAATTATATTCCTATTTTTTATTGATTTGTCTTTAGGCTGAATATCGAGCATTAATACATCTATTCCAACATTTGCAAGATGACAAGCAATTCCTGAACCCATTACACCAGATCCAAGAACAGCGGCTTTTTTAACTTTAAAATTCATTTTTTTATAATATCTGCTAATCTAAATAAATTATTTTAATTACTAACTTTACTACATTAAGATATAATTATGGACAAAGAAAACATACTTTCAAATTTTCAATCAAAAGCAAAAAACGCAGCGCCGATAGGAGGTGTTATTAAGTTTGAGATTGATGGTAACTCTATCTGTATCGATGGTACTGGATCTGAAAATAAAATTTTATTAGAAGATATGGAGGCTGATTGTACTATTACTATGGCAGGTTCTTTAATGGAGGATCTCAAAAATGGTAAGGTGAACCCAATGATGGCAGTTATGAGTGGAAAACTCAAAATTAAGGGCGATCAGGGACTTGCAATGAAGCTTCAAGCTTTTATGTAACAACCTATTTTTTTTTTGATTTTGTAAACTGATTTAATTTTTTTCATACATTTAGTTGACTATTAAACCAGTTATCGAAAAGATTAACTTAAAGATAAACCGATCCAAAGTTAACTATGCTGTTACTTTGGCTAAGTCCTTAACTTCAAAGGACCCAACCTCTATAAACAAAATCTGGGCGTTATGTGGTTTTAAATCAAAACAAGAGTTTGATAATAATTTTAAGCGTATACATGGTGTTTCGTTTAAAGAATATCTCGATAAGCTTTAATTTTAATTATCTCAAATTATAATCTTTAAGTAAATTTGCAAACTAGTGAAACGTAATATAGACATACTAGTTATCTCTGATTTACATCTTGGGACCTATGGCTCTGAAGCTGATGAAGTTTTGTCATATTTAAAAACAATTGATGCAAAGAAAATTGTAATCAATGGAGACTTTGTGGATATTTTATTATTCAATAAAAAGTACTGGCCAAACTCTCATATGAAAGTTGTAAAATACTTTCTAGATCTAATATCTCAAGGTAAAGAAATCCATTATGTAGTTGGTAATCATGACGAACTATTGAGAAAGTTTTTAAATTTTAAAATTCAAAACTTTCAAATTGTCAATCAAGTAGTTTTAGATACTGATGAAGGAAAAGTTTGGATTTTTCATGGTGATGTTTTTGATTTTTCTATTCAGACACAATGGATAACTAAATTTGCAGGATTTGTTTATGATTATATGATAATGTTCAATAGTTGGCTTAATAAAAAAATAATAAAACCTCTAGGAGGAAGAAGATTAAATTTCTCAAAAGCTATTAAAGCTAATGTAAAAACTGCTGTTCAGTATTTTAGCAATTTTGAGAGAGTAGCTGCTGAAACAGCTCATAAAAATGGATATAAATATGTGGTCTTGGGACATATTCACACTCCAAAAATTGAATCCTTTGATGTAGATGGCGATGAAATTATTTACATGAATTCAGGAGACTGGTTAGAAAGTTTATCATCTTTAGAATATGTAGACAATAAATGGTCCATATATAATCACACTCGAACTGAAGCTGATTTCAATAATGATGAGGAATCTAGAATTGAAATGACAACTAAGGAGCTTTATGAGGACATGATAGAAGAGTTTAAAATCCTTCAGGATAAATGAAAATTCTATATGCAATTCAGACTACAGGTAATGGTCATTTGGCTAGAGCTCAAAACATTATTCCAAAAATCAAAGAAGTAGCTGAACTTGAAATAATCACAAGTGGCCCTAAAAATGACTTTTTACTAGAAGAAAAACCTATCAAACATTTTACTGGTGTTACTTTTTTTTATACCGATAATGGATCAGTTAACTGGCTGAAAACTGTTTTTCTAAATAATTATTTTAGATTATTAAAAGAGGTTTTATCATGCCCTGTAAAGAAATATGATCTAATAATAAATGATTTTGAACCAGTTTCTGCATGGTCTGCAAAATTTAATAATGTTAAGTGTTTTGAATTAACAAACCAATATTCCATGAGTCTTAAAAACACTCCTAGACCAAAGAATTATAACAGGTTTGTATTATGGGCAATAAATTATATAATACCTACTAAACTTGGATATGGATATCATTATAAAAAATACACAGATAGAATTTTTTTTCCAATAATTAGAAATAAAATTAGGGATCTGAAAGTAACAACTAGTAATGAAATAATTGTCTATTTACCCACCTATTCTCCTTCAAATTTAATAGAGATTATTAATCAATTACCTATTAAGAAAACGTGGACTATTTTTTCTCTTGATGCTGACAAAAAAGAAATAATATCTGGAGTAAATGTTGAACCTCTTTCTGAAGATTTATTTTTAAGGAAATTTGCTTCTTGTTATGGAATTGTGTGTGCTGGTGGTTTTGCTACAACTTCAGAGGCAATATTTCTAGGTAAGCCTATGATTGTTGTTCCTGTAGAAGGTCAAATAGAACAGCAGTTTAATGCTGCGGCTTTAAAGAAAGAAGGAGTAACAGTAATTGATAGGTTTTCAAAAAAAAACATAGACATTATTTCTAATTGGATTAAGTCACCAAAAGTGTTAGAAATAAAATATAAAGATGAATCCAAAAAAATAATTGATACAATTATAAATGACTACTCAAACTTAAACTAAACCTACCATGGAAAATGAACTAGATAATTTAAAGTTTCCTATTGGAAAATATAAAGCGATACTTGATTTTAATTTCTCAAGAACAGTTGAAGATATAAAAACACTAGAGTCATTTTCTGGTGATCTTAGAGAGTGCGTAAAAGGTCTTGACAAGACTGATTTTAAAAAATCTTATAGAGATGGAGGAATGAATATTGCCCAAATTATTCACCATTTTTGTGATACACACACATATGCCTTCTTAAGAACAAAACATACATTATTAGAGGAAAATCCTAGCGTTAAAATGTATGAAGTAGCTGAGTTTCTGACTACTCCTGATTCAAATGTATTAGACATAAAAGATAGTTTAAATGTGATTGACGGAATTCATGCTAAATGGGTTAGCCTATTAAAGACATTATCTGAGGAAGACTTCAAAAAGACGTACTATCACTCATCCAGAGATAAAAATATAATTCTTCATGAGCATTTGGGAATGTATGCATGGCACACTAAGCATCATATTGAGCATATTAAAATGGCTAAGAAGAACATTAAACAAAAAGGGAAAAGAGTTAAATAAAAAAGCCCCCTAAAAGGAGGCTTTTCTGTACTCGAGGCGGGACTTGAACCCGCACGAACATTACTGCTCATTGGATTTTAAGTCCAACGTGTCTACCAATTCCACCACTCGAGCGTTGAGCGAAAGACGGGATTCGAACCCGCGACCCTCACCTTGGCAAGGTGATGCTCTACCAACTGAGCTACTTTCGCAGAGAATGCAAATTTATAATAATTTAAATTATATGAGAAGTATAAATAAATTAATCTTTACCAATTTCTGTCTTTGAAAGTGCAAGCGCAGTTTGATACTCATTCTTTTGATCATTTAGGAATCTAGTATACATCCCCACATATATTCTGGACTGAGATAATGCTCCATATAATTCATTTGAAAGATAATACTGTTTATTGAATCTAAATCTCGTTAGTTCTTGCTGGCCATAGATTTCACCATCATAGGAGTTATAATTAAATTGTATTCTGAAATTTCCCATAATTTGTCGTCTCCATAGCAAATTAAAGTTATCTATCTCTGTTGAAGTTGCATAGTTTCTTTCCTTTTTATGAGTATACATATTCAAAAGAAGTGACTTTAACTCCTCATTTTCAATGAGGTTAAATGTACCATTTGCAATTAACTGATTAAAAATACCATCTTGAGGAAAAAAAGAAGTTCCAATTTGAATTTGAAGAAGTATTTCTGCTACCTCACGATCAGTAAGTAGTGTGTGATTATTATTTATATCGTCTAAAAGTTTAATCAAGTTCTTATCTGATATATCCAAACCTTCAAGGATGGTTTCTATTTGGTTGATATCACCTTCCAATGTTTTAGTTAGATCAGTTAGCAAATAGTTTTTTTCCTGTTTAGTAAAATTAACTTGTCTTCTTTGTTCAAGATAAAATGATAATAGTACACTTAGAATAATTACAATTGCTTGGACTACATTATTTCTAAGAAATGATTTAAATGTATTGGTTGTTTTGGTCATACCTAAAAATATAAAAGTTTATTCATATATAGATAAATCTAAGTTTAATGAATCAAAATATTTAAACCTATTTAAACATATTGAAAGAATTGTATCTCTTAATGAACTTGTTATTCTTTCAGGAAAATATTTAACAGCTATGTATGCTTGAAAGGTCTCCGCTATATCTTCTGATTCTGGATTATCTTTAGCATAAGTTGATAGATAATTTCCATCTAGGTAAACAGCATCATTCCAGCCTCGCTGACCATAAACATAGGGATCAATTGATAAGTGTGCCGCTTCATGGATAAACAATTCTTCTGTCCTGTCACCATCTGGCCTTGTCTCTACAATATTGTTCAACCAATCAGTATGAAATGTAATATTCGCATAAGATAGGTCATCATTTCTTTGTGCAGAAGCAACAAACTCACCTTTTAAAAATTCAATTGAATTAATATTTTTTCTTAATTCTTTTCCAAGTTGCCCCATTAAAGGCGCATATTTTTGTTCTATATTTAATGCTTCTTCTTGAGTAAACTCAGAATATATTTCAAAGTCAACAGAAAGGCCATCACCAAAGATTACCTGATATACATGAGCGGGATAAGTTATAAAATCAGGAATAGATTTATCGTAAAACATCCTATCCAAAATTCCTTGGTAAGTGGATGATGAATAGACAGTATAATCAGAAGATTTAATTAAGTCTGGAAGATCCCACATAGTGCCAGAAAATGGAGGATCAGATATTTCAATTTGATTAAAAATATATACTCCATCCTCTGCCCCTTGGGCTTGAATTAGATAAAGCTGGTCTTGAAGGTCAGAAAGCTGAACTGTTAGATTATTGTTTTCAGAGTCAAGAATTAAATTTTCATCTGATAGCAATTGTATTTGATTTAAATAATATTCAATTTGACCCTGAAAACCATTTAGCTGATTATTTAGATTTTCAATTTGACTTGATAAAAGATTATTTTGATAGGTGAGTTGATTAATTTGAAATGAATAATCATTAATTTGAGAATTTAGCTTAGAAATATTAGATTGAAGATCAAGTATAGTTTGATTAAGCTGATTTATCTCATCTTCTTTTGAACATGAGTTAAAAATTATAAAGAATATAAAAATTAAAAATTTATAGTTTTTCATATTGGATTATCATTTCTCCTGGATTATGCGGTGGAATATAATAAGAGAACCCATACTTATTACATATTTGATCAATTATTTTATTTTGCATCACTGGTGAATTCCCTGTTATCACTGTTAGACTCACACTGCCTTTAGTTGAATTTAAAAGCATGTACTCTTCAATTAATTCAAGTCCCTCCGGATGTGTTTTTCCATGTAAATCAATCTCCATCTTTTATTTCTTTTTTTATCTGGTTTAATTTTAAAAGCGCCTCAACAGGACTTAAATTATCAATATCTAAGTCTTCAATAATTTTTCTTATCTCTTGCATTTTGGGATCTTCTATATCAAAAAAACTTAGCTGAAGGTTATCATCGATTTTATCTTCTTTTAAATTCTTAGGCCTGCTAGTTTCCATAAGTTTTAACTTATTTTCAGCTGAGCTTAGCACAAGTCTCGGCATTCCAGCCATCTTAGCAACATGTATTCCAAAGCTATGATTACTTCCTCCTTTAACTAGTTTTCTTAAAAAGATCACATCATCTTTTGTCTCTTTTACACTAACATTAAAATTTCTTATTCCCTTGTATATTGACTCCATTTCATTTAAATCATGGTAATGAGTTGCAAAAAGAACATGAGGTTTTAATTTATTTTCATGTAAAAACTCAGCTATTGCCCAAGCTATAGAGATACCGTCATAGGTACTTGTACCTCTTCCAATTTCATCAAGAAGAATTAAACTATTTCCTGTTATATTATTCAAAATTGATGCTGTTTCATTCATTTCAACCATAAAGGTTGATTCACCCATAGAGATATTATCACTTGCACCGACTCTTGTAAAAATTCTATCAACTAAGGAAAATGTCATCTCGTGTGCAGGGACAAAACTACCTATTTGAGCTAATATAGTAATCAATGCTGTTTGTCTTAAAATTGCAGATTTACCAGACATATTTGGGCCAGTAATCATTATAATTTGCTGATTGGTATCAAGAAATATATCGTTAGGAATATATCTTTCTCCAGGAGGAAGATTTGCTTCAATCACAGGGTGTCTTCCTGCAATAATTTCAATTTTTTTTGTACTAGTTATTTTTGGGCAACAATATTTATATCTAACTGCTCTTTTTGAGAAAGAATTTAAAATATCAATTATAGAAATTTTATCTGAAACTAATTTTAGTGTTGAAAGGCTATCTTGAAGGTTATCTAGCAATTTTAAAAATAACTTAAGCTCAAGATCTTTAATTTTTTCATCTGCATTTATTATTTTCTCCTCATACTCTTTTAATTCCTGTGTTATATATCTTTCTGCATTAACAAGAGTTTGCTTTCTTATCCAGTCTTCAGGAACTTTATCTTTATGAGTATTTCTTACCTCAATGTAATATCCAAAAACATTATTAAATGAGATCTTTAATGACGGAATGTTAGTTTTTTTTGTCTCCCTTTCAAGGATTTGATTTAGATATTCTTTACCTGAAGATCTTATCTCCCTTAGACCATCAAGTTCTTTTGAGAAGCCATCTTTAATAAAATCTCCTTTCAATATTGAAACCGGAGAATCATCCTTTAAGGTCTTAGATATTTCTTTTATTATGCTTTTAGAATTGGGTAATGATTTACCATAATTTTTTAAAACACCACTGTAAACTAAAAGAGAGTCTTTTATTAAGTCTACGTTTTCTAATGAACTTTTTAAATTAACCAGCTCTCTAGGTGAAATTTTATATGTTGCAATTTTTGACATTAACCTTTCTATATCTGAAATATTATTTAGGTTGATATCAAGTAATCTACTTATTTCATCATCACTCATTATTGATTGAACAATTTCTTGTCTTTTCTTTATCTCTTTTTTATCAACTAATGGAAAAGCAATCCAACTTTTAAGTTTTCTTGAACCCATGCTAGTTATTGTCTCATCAATTGTATCAGAAAGGTTAAAACCATTTATAGAGTTTGAATTAAACAATTCAAGATTTTTCATAGTAAATCTGTCCATCCATACATAAGACTCTGGAAATATCCTTTGAAGACTTGAGATATGAGTAAGATTATTATGCTCTGTATCATCTAAATAATGAATTATTGAACCTGCAGCTACAACACCAAGCTTTATATCCTCGACACCAAAACCTTTCAAACTCTTTGTATTAAAATGATCAAGCAACTTATTTTCTGAATAAGAGTTATCGTAAACCCAATCATCTAATGGATATACATTGTATGAGTTTCCAAGTAACTCAAAAAATTTATTTTTTGATGGTTTTGAAACCAATATTTCATTAGGCGAAAAGTTTGAAATTAGCTGATCAATTAATTTTAGATCACCTTGTGATACATAGAAGTCACCAGTAGATACATCAAGAAATGAAATTCCAAATTCATTTTTTTCTATGTGGACAGAAGCTAAATAATTATTTTTCTTCTGATCAAGGACTCCATCATTAATTGCTATTCCTGGAGTAACTATTTCCGTGACTCCTCTTTTGACAATTTTTTTTGTAAGCTTTGGGTCTTCCAGTTGATCGCAAACTGCAACTCTATTTCCTGCCTTAACTAATTTAGGAAGATAGTTTTCAATTGAGTGATGGGGAAATCCAGCTAGCTCAACCTCACTACTTGAACCGGCTCCTCTTTTAGTCAAGACTATACCTAAAATCTTTGATGCTAGTATTGCATCTTCACCAAAAGTTTCATAAAAATCACCTACTCTAAACAGTAGTATAGTATCAGGATATTTAGATTTAATATCATTATACTGTTTCATCAAAGGTGTGATTTTACTCGTTTTAGTCACTGTTTTGTATTTATGCTAATGTAAATATTTTTATTTTTACTCTAATGCGAAAACTAAGAAATACTGAGTTAAATAGAAAGACTATTGAGGAGTTTAAAAAATCCAAGAAAACATCAGCAATTGTGATTTTAGATAATATCAGAAGTATTCATAATGTTGGTTCAATTTTTAGGACTTCTGATTCTTTCTTAATTGAAAAAATTATTATCTCAGGATATACTGCTACTCCTGAAAACCCCAAGATGGAAAAAACAGCACTTGGTTCATCTGATTCTGTTGATTGGGAATACACAGAGGATATAATAGACACAATTCAAAATCTAAAGAATAAGAGCATCAAAGTTATCTCAGTTGAGCAAGTAGATAAATCATTAAAAATTGAAAAATTTATTCCTGAGCAAGGAATAAAATACGCTTTTGTTTTTGGTAATGAAGTTGATGGTGTTTCAGATGAAATAATTCTAGAATCTGATCAAGTTCTTGAAATACCTCAAGTCGGAACTAAACATTCTTTAAATGTTTCAGTAGCAGCAGGAATTGTTTTATGGGACTTTTATCAAAAAACCGAAATCTAAATTATTTTTAATGGAATATCCTGATCATTACAGTCATTGTCTAGTTGCTTAATTGTTTTATTCAAAATTGGATGCACAAAATCATCTGCTATTTCTAACATTGGGACTAAAACAAATTTTCTGATTTCAATTTTTGGATGAGGGATTTTTAAGTCCTTTAAATTTAATATAATGTTATCATAAAAGAGAATATCAATATCTATAAACCTATCAGAATAAGTACCATCAATATCTTCTCTTCCCATTTGTTTTTCAATCTTTTTTAAGTCTATTAATAAAGATTTTGGCTCAATATCTGTTTCAATAAGTAAACATAGATTATAAAAATCATTGGAATCAAAACCCCAAGATTTTGATTCATATATACTTGATCTAGAAATTATTATTCCAATCTTTTTTTCAATTTCATCTATTGCTTTATTTATTAATACAGAACGATTACCTTTGTTTGAACCTATTGATAAATAAACTTTACTCATAATTCTTATATGAATTCCAAAAAAATTACTCTAGCAAATAATATATATTTAATTCTTGCAGGATTATTTATTACTTCGCTAGTTGCATCAAATTTAATATTTACTAAAATATTTTATTGGTATCCATTCGATATAAATTTATTAGGTGTAAAACTTTTTGAGTTATCAGTGGGTATTTTACCCTATCCTCTTACATTTTTAATTACAGATTTAATATCTGAAATTTATGGAAGGAAAAAAGCAGATCAGGTTGTAATAACTGGAATATTTGCTTCAATTTTTTCAATTATTCTAATTTTCGTTTCTAGCCAGGTACCTGCTATAGAAGCATCGCCAATTGATGATGAAACTTTTAACAGTGTTTTCCTTAATGCTCCACTAGCAGTATTAGCATCTATGTTAACATACTTATTCGCTCAATTTATAGATATAAGAATATACCATTTTTGGAAAAAGCTTACCAAAGGAAAACACCTTTGGTTAAGAAATAACTTTTCAACTTTTACATCACAATTTGTAGACACATTTACAATTGTATCTCTACTTATTCTTTTTGGAATTCTTCCAGAGGATAAATTTTTGGTTCTAGTTATTTCTGGATTTTTATTTAAGGTAATTGTTGCATTATTAGATACACCACTTTTATATCTTTTCGTATGGATTTTTAGAAAGAAATTCAATTTAAAAGTCGGGGAAGAAATTAAACTTAGTTAGGTTGGAATCAAAAAGAATTAATAAGTACTTAAGTGAAGTTGGATTCTGTTCTAGAAGAAAAGCTGATGAGTATATTTCTCTTGGTAGAGTATACATTAACGGTAAAGTTGCTGAGTTAGGATCTAAGGTGAATATGGATGATGAGATTAAAGTTGATGGTGAAATAATTCAGAATACTAATAAAAAAAGAGTATACATAGCATTTAATAAGCCTGTTGGAATTGAATGTACTGGAAACCCAAAAGTGAAGGATAATATTATTGATTTTATAAATCACAAAGAGCGGCTTTTTACAATTGGAAGAATAGATAAACAAAGTGAAGGTCTTATTCTGCTAACAAATAATGGTGACATAGTAAATAATGTTTTAAGAGCAGAAAACAAAAAGGAGAAAGAATATATTGTATGGGTAAATAAAAATATAACTCAAGATTTTATTGAAAAGATGAGAAAAGGTGTAAGAATCATGGGCAAAATGACAAAGAGGTGTTATGTGAAGAGGATTAATGATAATAGATTTAAAATTGTTTTAACTCAGGGGATGAATAGGCAAATCAGAAGAATGTGTGAGGTTTTAGGTTACAGAGTAACTAAATTAAAAAGGATTAGAATTATGAATATTCATTTAGATATTAATGTTGGGGAGTATAGAAATTTAAACGAAGAAGAAGTAAAACAGTTATTTAATCAATAGTTAGATCAATTAAAAACCCTTCATTAGATCTAACATTAAATACACTTGAATCGTCAAAAATTAAATATTGTCCCTTAATTCCAATTAATTTTCCATTTATTTCATCAGACTTTTTAAGGCTTACTGATTTTACTGAGTCAACTGGAATATCTATTTGATAGTTAAATTTAATTACCTCAGTATCTATCATAAAGTAATCTTTAAAATCATCACCTAGGAATTCAAGCGCCTCATCTTTTTCATTTTTTAAATTTGAATCATTAATTTGACTTGTTAGCATTTTACGCCAATTTGTTTTATCAGAAAATTTCTGTTTTAATTTTACCTCAGCTATTCCTGCCAAATATCGATTAGGAACTTTAATTAATTCAATAGCTTCAATAGCTCCTTGATCAATCCACCTTGTAGTTTTATTATTGGATCGCGTAACACCAACTTTTGTTTCACTTGTTTTTGAGAGGTAAACAATATGATCTTGAATTTGAATTTTTTTTTCATATTCAAGGTCTCTATCTTCAATTTCCAAGTGAGCTTTGCTTAACTCAGGTTTCATTATCCAATCACCAGACATTGGAGACTCAAAAAAACATTTTTTACAAAAACCATTTGCAAAAATTTGAATATTTTCAGAGCATGACAGACAACAATAACCTGTCTTTTTTAAATTGATATTTTTACCTATAAACTGATTAAGAAATAAAAGATCATTTTCGAAATCTAGGATATATCTAATAGGATCATCATGTATTGAAATCATTTTTCTTATTACTCCTGAAAACATAATTTTTTGTTTACTATTTTTATGCTAAATATATGTAATCCATGCCAATTCCAATTTTTAATTCTGTTGCATCCTTTTTTTTAAAAAGAAGGATAAGTCAAATAGAATTATTTAAAGACTATCCGATAGAAGTACAACAAGAGGTTCTAAGAAAACTTGTTGTCTACTCTATTGATACTGAAATTGGAAAAAAAAATGATTTTAAAACAATAGCATCTTATGATGATTTTAAAGAAAGAGTTCCAATTGTATCATATGAAGATATATACTCTGATATTGAGAGGAATAGAAAAGGTGAACAAAACATATTTTGGAGAACTTCTATAAAATGGTTTGCAAAATCTAGCGGAACTACTAACGCTAAAAGTAAATTTATCCCAATAAGTTTTGAGTCTTTGGAGGATTGTCATTACAAAGCTGGAAAAGATATGTTATCATTATACTTTAATAATAATATAAATTCACAATTACTAGCAGGAAAATGTTTAAGACTAGGAGGATCAAAGGATATCTATGAAAATAATAGCAGCTATTATGGTGATCTATCTGCTATTATAATTGATAATTTACCTTTTTGGGCTGAACTAAGCAGTACGCCTAGTTCAAAAGTTTCATTAATTCCAGAGTGGGAACAAAAAGTTGAAGCAATAATAAATGAATCTTTAAGTCAAAAAGTGACTAGCTTTGCAGGTGTTCCTTCTTGGATGTTGTCGTTACTTCAAAAAGTAATTGAAAAAACTGGAAGAAACAACGTTATTGATATTTGGAATGATTGTGAAGTTTATTTCCATGGTGGAGTAAGTTTCGAGCCATACAAAAACCTCTACAAAAAATTATTTCCATCAAAAGATTTCAAATATTTTGAAATTTATAATGCCTCTGAAGGATTTTTTGCTATTCAAGATCAGAATGAATCAAGTGAATTACTTCTTATGTTAGACTACGGTATTTTCTACGAATTTTATCCAGCTAACGGGTCAGAGCAAGAAATTGTTTCATTAGCTGATGTTAAACTGAATGTAAATTATGCAATGGTAATAACAACAAATTCTGGTCTCTGGAGATATAAAATAGGAGATACAGTAAAGTTCACCTGCTTGAACCCATACAGGATTAAGATAACAGGAAGGACAAAACATTTTATAAATGTTTTTGGTGAAGAGCTAGTTATTGAGAATGCAGAAAAGGCGTTATCACTAACTTCTGTGTTAACAAAATCTTCTATATCTGACTATACTGTAGGCCCAGTTTTTATGGGCAGTAAAACTAAAGGCTCTCATGAGTGGTTAATTGAGTTTGATAAACATCCCGATGATCTAAATAAATTTATGGAAATACTTGATCTAAATCTTCAAAGTCTTAATTCTGATTATGAAGCCAAGAGATATAAAAGTTCAACACTTGAGCTACCTAAACTAGTTGTTGCAAGAAAGAATCTTTTTTATGATTGGCTTTCATCTAAGAATAAACTTGGAGGACAGAATAAAATTCCAAGGTTATCAAATTCAAGAGAGTTTATTGAAGAATTAATTTCAATGAATTAGGAAACTGCTTTTAAGTAAGATAGATCAATTTTTTGAAGCTTTTCATCTGCATACAGCTTTGTGATTTTTAATTCATTCTCTCCAGAACTTGGTAAATTAAACATAGCATCATTTAAAATTGCTTCACATAGCGTTCTTAATCCTCTAGCACCTAACTTAAACTCATATGCCTTGTCTACAATGTATTCAATTGCACCTGGAGTAATTGAAAAGTTAATATCATCCATTTCAAAAAGCCTGGTATATTGCTTTATCAAGGCATTTTTTGGAATTGTCATAATATCTCTTAAAGCATCTTTGGTTAAGGGGTTTAAGTGACACATAACAGGCAATCTTCCAATGATTTCAGGAATTAGTCCATATGATCTTATATCATGTGGATTTATATATCTTAAAACATTCTCTTCATTTTCATTTATTACTTTTTCATTTGCAGGTTTAAATCCGATTGATTGAAGATTTAATCTAGTTCTAATTATATTTTCAATTCCATCAAAAGCACCACCTGCAATAAAAAGAATGTTAGATGTGTCAATCTCAATGAATTTTTGATCTGGATGCTTTCTTCCTCCTTTAGGTGGAACATTAACAATAGTTCCTTCAAGTAATTTAAGTAAAGCCTGTTGAACTCCTTCTCCTGAAACATCTCTAGTGATAGAGGGATTATCACTTTTTCTTGCAATCTTATCAATTTCGTCTATAAAAACAATTCCATTTTGAGCTTTGTCTACATCAAAGTCAGCAGCCTGAAGAAGTTTACTTAAAATACTTTCAACATCTTCACCAACGTAGCCAGCTTCAGTAAGAACTGTAGCATCAACAATTGCAATAGGTACATTTAGAAATTTTGAAATAGTTTGAGCTAATAGAGTTTTACCAGTACCTGTAGGTCCAACCAGAATTAAATTACTTTTTTGTATTTCAATTTCTTCTTGTAAATGTTTCTGATTAATTCTCTTATAATGATTGTAAACTGCTACTGATAAAGTTTTTTTTGCATCTTCTTGACCAATAACGTGAAGATCTAGAAAGTTTTTAATTTCCTTAGGAGGTTTTAGCTCAACATCAAAATCAGATGAATCTTTACTAGATTCATCATCTTTGAGAATCATATCAGCTTGAGATATACATATATCACATATATGAGCATCTAAACCAGCTATTAATAATTTTGTCTGAGATTTTGATCTACCACAAAAAGAACACAAAATTTCTTCTTCACTCATATTATTTGTTTAATACTTCATCAACCATACCATATTTATGAGCTTCATCTGCTTTCATCCAGTAGTCTCTATCACTGTCTGCATTTACCTTTTTGAAAGTTTGGCCAGTGTGTTTTGAAATAATCTTATATAGTTCGTCTTTAAGCTTAAGAATTTCCCTTGCTGTAATTTCAATGTCAGCTGCTTGACCAGAAACTCCACCTAAAGGTTGATGTATCATAACTCTTGAGTGTTTTAGTGCAGATCTTTTTCCCTTCTTTCCTGCACAGAGAAGAACTGCAGCCATAGATGCAGCACATCCGGTACAAATTGTAGCAACATCTGGCTTTATGTATTGCATTGTATCATATATTCCAAGGCCTGCATATACTCCACCACCAGGAGAGTTGATATACATTTGGATATCTCTCGATGAATCTGTACTCTGCAAGAAAAGTAATTGAGCTTGAATGACATTGGCGACGCTATCTGTAATAGCAGTTCCTAAAAACATAATTCTATCCATCATTAATCTTGAAAAAACATCCATCTGTGCTACATTTAATTGTCTTTCTTCAATAATATAAGGAGTCATGCTGCTTACAATCTTATCATAATAAGTAGAGCTTACACCGTGATGTTTTGTAGCATATTTCTTAAATTCTTTTGAATAATCCATCTAATAAATTTTAACTCAAAATTAATCAAATACATATCTAAATAAAAAAATATACCAATTATTTACCTTATTATTGATTGATAAATACTTATGGAACTTTAATAAACATTATTAGGTAAAATATATTTTGTTAAATTTGCACTCAAAAATTAGTAACCTGGGTCGTGAACCCAAAACATTAAAATTATGGCAGTAAAAATTAGATTACAAAGACACGGAAAAAAGGGTAAACCTTTTTATTGGATAGTAGCAGCAGATGCTAGATCTAAAAGAGATGGTAAATATCTGGAAAAAATAGGTACTTATGACCCTAGTACATCCCCAGCAACAATTGACTTGAATTTTGATTCTGCAATTTCTTGGTTAGGAAAAGGTGCACAACCTACAAATACTGCTAAGGCAATATTATCTTACTCTGGTGTTCTTCTTAAAAAACATCTCGATGAAGGTGTAAAGAAAGGTGCTTTTACAGAAGCTGAAGCAAAGAAAAGATTTGATAAGTGGATGAAAGAAAAGAGTGCAAAAATTCAAAAGAAAATTGAAGATGTTAATGCCTCGCTTGAATCAAATAAAAAAGAAGCAAGAGAAAGAGAAGAAGAATATAGAAAGAAAAAATTAGAAGAATCTAAGGCTAAAGAAGAAGCTAAAGCTGAAGAGGCTCCTGCTGATGAAGCTCCTGCTGAAGAGGCTCCTGCTGATGAAG
>Ga0255761_10002330_pt1 | contig 17558 bp, 13 predicted proteins | sample 071ome_29_FD_179961 | JGI IMG/M metagenome (GOLD analysis project Ga0255761, IMG submission 179961) | Coastal salt marsh microbial communities from the Groves Creek Marsh, Skidaway Island, Georgia - 071407BT metaG (version 2) | ecosystem: Environmental > Aquatic > Marine > Intertidal zone >... | reverse complement strand
AAATTCCTTCTTTGCCCAACTACTTCCACCGAAATAATAAAGAGCGTTATTCTCAGACTGAACATCAATAAATGTACCAGTTGAAGGAACTGTAAACGACCAAGAAGATCCATCAAACTCGGCAATATTGTTCTCTTGCCCTGCCCAGTCTCCTGTAGCAGTAGCTTCTACAATATATCTATCCCCAGCTGAAGGACTTTGAGGAGGAGTAGATCCAAAATCTAAAACAGTATTCTGCCAGTTATCTCCAGTAATAACCGAAGCAATTGCAGAATTCATTTGAGCATAATTAACTGCATCTCCACTATTAGTACCTGTAGCTAAGTTAGTAATCTTTTGATTGTTCAAATCAAAATCTGCTAATGGAGCAGAAAGCTTTGAAAAAGTAATACCACTAGCAATAGCAGCATCTTCTACTGCATTGTCTGCAATCTTTGCAGACGTAATTGCATCATCTGCAATCTTCGAGGTAGTAACTGCTGAGTCATTAATCTTCGAAGAATCAATAATGTTATCAGATAACTGATCACGTACAAACTCTAAAGGCATAACACCTATCCTTTCATTAAAACTTAAGTAATCTTACGAGAATAAGTCGCAGTAATCGACTCAGACTCGCCTACATCTGTAGGAAATTGGACATTGCGATTTCCGTCCAAAGTAACTTCGACAGTAACCTCCTGCCCGTTACGAAAAATTTGAATGTTTTGATAAGTATACTCTGTTGTATAATTCCTAGAATTCACACGAGTTAAAGTCTCGCCAATTACTGGAACTAAAAGGTTTTGTAACGCTTTATAAAGCTCAGGTGTTAAAGAACCTGCTTGATCTGCACTAGCTACTGTACCTTGTTGATTCTCAAGTATAGCTATTCTTTCAGATAAATTAGTAAGTTTATCAACAATTTTTAAAAGCTGATTTTTAAGGGACTTCCAGTCCCCAGTCTTTAAAAAGACTTGAAGAAGACCAGAACCACGTTGTTTTTTCTTTGGTGGGGGAGACATTAAAACCCATTAATAGTAACGCCAATAACTTTCCCCGTTCCTCTTATTATAAAAGAAAGTCTGTCCACTGGGCAATCAAAAGGAACCCCAACTCTAGATCCATCTAAATTTGTAAAATCAATTTGATAACCTTGATACGGAAATACATTTATATATGGCTGATAAATTTGATCTTCATATATACAAACAGCTGGAACTCCAACACTAGTAGAAATATCTATAGACTTAACCATAGGCAACGTCAAATGCGAAGAACTTAAGTTAGAAATAGTATGCTCTCCCAAGTATTGAGCCCAAAACTGTCGACCATTCCTCAGTTTACCATGAAGAATATCACCTTTAAAAATCTTTTGAAGCGGAGGAATAGTAACAGTATCACCAATTAAACCTGCGCCAAGAGTAGACCCATACTGATCTGTTATATCAAAAACTTTCTGACGACTCTGATAACTTACATCCTCCCAATAATCGGAGTTAAATTGAGTAGTACTCAAAATTACAGACTCAATCTCTGTAGCACTTGGAGTATCAGAAAACTGAAAAGAATCTACACCTTCCGTATTAAAGTTTAAAATTTTATCGCCCTTATATTTCAAGTATCTTCGACCAATAACACTAGTTGCATCTTTTACTACAATTACTGCACCAGCCTTAAAATCCCAATTTCTACGAGGTTGGATATAAACATCAGAAAGAAACGCAGCCCCTGAACGGTATTCTGAAAAACGAGGATTATAAATCCTTTCACCCTGCAAACCAGTCCCAAACATAACTTGCGAAACTGTGCCAACACTTGAAGGAGAAAGTAAACCATTGTCATTAACAGGAAAAATCGGACGATCCAAAGTTAAATTAGAAGCGTCAATATCTTGAACCTCAAAAACTTCATACGCCTTACGACCATTTGCTATCCCAGAACTATTAAAAAGAATAATTAAGTCTCTCTCAGAATAAAATGCAGTCCTGTCTGCAGGTTGTGGAATTACTTGAGCTCCGCCCACAGTATCCCCACTAACAAAAAAACTATTAGTTCCTACAGGGTAAACATACCCCTCTCCGTCAATGTTTGTCCTCGGATCTTGATCATCTCTTTTCAAAATTATGGAATCGCGATCCAAAATACAAACCTCTACAATACCACTACCTTGAAATTGTAAACTTTCAAATTGTTTCCAATCTGTCCGATTTAAATCAATGTCAGCGGAGTGTGCAAAAAATTCACTATACTCTAACCCAGGAGGTGCAACAAAAGGATCTAGCAATACCGTGTAAATAATCTTGCTATTAACCTGAGAAACCGCAACAGCTTTATCATCATAATGTGTTTGAATAAGTCGAACACTAAGAGGAATCCCGTCTGGGCCATCTGGCAATTTTATTTCCGTAGTAACTTGCTCACGGACATTATAAGCATACATACCTGCATTCGGTAAGTAAAAGAAAATAGTATCATTAAATACTCCAACACAGGGATTCTCTACTCGATCAGTCCCAAGCTCTCTATCAGTAATTGGAGCTACCGAAGACCTAAAAACCTCAGATGGAATAGCTTGTTGAGTCAAATTTGTGTAATTTCCACCTCTAAATAAAATGAGACCAAGATGAGACAAAAATACGACATTCCCCTCCCAACTAGAAACAGCAAAACGATTTAATGCCCCTATATTTGCAACGTCATAAAATGTAATCTCTTCAGGATTTCGATTTGTTGTTGAATGGACAGAAGTTTTAGTAACAACAGTCAGCTGCTCTGATCCCCCAATAACTCCCACAATCTGATCTGGAAAATTATAAAAAAAAGAACTTTTAGACCAACTGTGACCAAGCAAAGTTTCAGACCAATAAAGTACAGACCCTTTCCAACCAAACATCATATTAGCGTAAGGTTGATCAATTATTCCGTCCAGACCCTCGATAGGGCTCTGCAAAAGAATATCGTCGCCAGTTACTGAAGAAGTAAAAAAACTTTCAGACTGATCGCCAAGTTCTTCATCCGCAACAATATCAACAAACTGAACTCTGGGATCGTAATCCAAAAGTTCCCAATATTCTCGTTGAAGTTCATTACCAATCAAAACAGACTCAATATAATTTTGAGAATTTAACTCTGCATCAGGGTCATTCGAAAAAGTTATAATTTGATCCGCAGCAGAGCTCAATCCTGCTGTAAATGAGTAACTGCGATTTCCAAGATATCGGTAATACGATGAACCACTAATTACAAAATCACCTGCTGAAAACGTAACATTTGAAGAATAATTCGTAACATTCGGTACTGCTTGCTTTGTACTCCCAGTCTTACTAGTATCCGCAAGTAAATCAATACTTCCTGTAGCCACCAAAGAACTCGGTACAAAACCGTACGTAGGTAAACTTGCAACCTTTAAGTACTCTCCATTGTACAAACGATATAAATTCCAAGCAGTTGTATACCCTGCAACAACAGTACTTTGTCCAGGAAAAAAATGGTCTCCGACAGTTGTAGGCTCCGTTGGACAAGGCACTAATACATCATAATTCTGACCAAAAGATATTTCTCGAAAATGCGGAGAACTTGCAGAATTAGACCCTAAATCCGCATGATAATCATCAGCAACTACAACTTGCTGAAGATCCATCGTCATTCCACCCCTACCACGACTCGTAAAATTATAAATTATATTGTCATAACGATTTGGAGAAACATGATTCCCCTGTCGAGTCACATACGCACCAATTGAACTTGAAATATTATGAATGCCATAAGGTCTAAAACCAGTAGCCCTAGTATGACCTAAAGTTAAATCTTGCTCACTATAACTGGAAAAATCAGTATTACACGACCCTAGTAATGTAAGCTTAGCTGCCCCCAACGAAACATTGTTAGCCGAAGCAGAACTCTTAGTTACAGGAACACTCCCCCAATTCAAATTACTTTCAGGAGTAGCATCATTAGAAATGTCTCCTAAAACTGTAACTTTCCCATCACCAGTAGAAGGTGCAAAGTCCCAAGAAACACCTAAGTAAATGTGTTTATCTACAGGATTATCCAAGTACTTTTGCATAATACTTTGACCAGAAATTTCAACATCAAATTGAAGAGACGTTATTTCATTTCTTGAATTATCAAAAACTCTAACCATCAAATCTGGATAGAGAGATGTAAACTTCATTATAGAGAAAAAATTAAGAGCCCCACGAGGAGAAGAAGAACTAAACTGAGTAAGTGCCTGAGGTGCTGGAACTAAACTCGGATTAAGTAAAATTTCAAACTCCATATAATCTGGGCCCGAAGGTTCCCCAGCAACCCTACCAATAAAATAATCCGCAACAGGGTTGCCATAATCACTTAGCATACCCCCCAATAAAAAATAGTCTCCATCATTAAACTCAGCTTGAAAGTCAATATCTCCTGTGTTTCCATTACGAAGCAAACATTGTGTAGAAGTATCAACTTGAGACGTAGTCACCCACATAACAGAAGATGCAATATTACGTGTGAATAACTCCGCAGATAACTTTGGACGACTATGAACTACAATCATCGCACCACCAGAAGTTGACTCAGGATTTGCTCGAACTGTAGCTAAAATTTGATCAGTAAATCGAATACTAGCATCATCCCCAAAATCTGGGCTAAATCTCAACAATACAGATCCAGACTTAGACCAAGATACCTCTGACCCAAACCCGTAATAATACCCTGCATCGCTATGATAACTGCGAATCAAAGTCAATTTTGACCCAGCCACACTTGAATTAATGTAAGGAGCTAAAACCCCAGAATAAAGCAGCTTACTAGACTGAATCGTATTCAAACTGTAATTCTCTTGATCCTCATTGTGTAAATCAGAAATACCAGAACTATAATCCGAAATATACTCAAACCCATAATTAGAAAACCCTGAAAAAGATTTCAAAAAAGTAAGAGGGCCCTCAGTAATCCTACCAAAATGATTCTGAGTAAAAGAAATAGCATAATTAGCCGAGTCATAAACTGTTTTTATCTTCGTATTAAAACTAGAAGAAAGACTAGGTTCAATTTCATCAGGAGCAGGGACTCCAACCTTCTTACGAAAATCTACGCTCAAATCAGGAATAGGATTTAAGTAATCTAAAGTCCCCCGATAAATGTAAAAATCTTGAGTTGTATGAGAAAGTAAATAATAAAAAACATCTTGGCCTAACACCCATAAACTCACAGAGTAAATATCATTCAACCCCCAAACATTTGATCTAGCTTCTTGAGTTAAATAATTGCCTTGATAAAATTGAGGGACAGGGTTTAACCCTACTTGATAATCATCAGGCTGAGTAAGTACGAGCTCACTCTTTGGTAGTGGACGAATCTTCCCAGAACGAAAATCTACGTTCTCAGCCCAAACTAATTGACCCCCAGCTTCATCTAAAAAAGAAGGGTCTGTAACACTGTTAAGACCCTTAAAAACACGAATATTTTTCTCAGCCATTAGACCCTCACATAGCCATTAAACCTCGTACTAAAAGTTTACCTAACCAGAAAGCTCCATGTTTCTACGTCTATTGCCTAAACGAAGTTTTTTATTGTGCTCTTCTATCTGTTCAGGAGTAGCCAACGATGCTTCAACAACTGGGGTAATCTTGTAAGGTAAATGACCTTCACCACCTGTCGAGTTTACAATAGGCTTAAATCTAACTTTGTACGACTTCATTATTGCGTCATAATTACAATAAGGAATTAACTGAACCCGTCTACCTTCCTTAGCTCCCTCAACCATGTAATCGTTAGAGTAATACAACCCTAGTAACTGACCATTAACACCGCAATTCAATTGACCATCCGCTACATCAGGGTCATCAATTAAAGTCACAGCAACCATAGTTGTTCTACGACGATCATCTAATTCTTTCAAAGCATCTTCATACTTTTGATAAATTCTAACTTGCTCGTCTGTCCAACGAGACTTGTCAACAATCTGCTTAGTAAGACGCTGACCATTAAAACCTGTATGATCTCTAACTACAGTCTTCATATGACGAGGAAATTTAGATACCTTCTCGCCATAATTACGCAAAATAGTTTCATGATCTTTAGCTAACTGACGCTCAAAAGTAATCAAGTCTGTAGAAATTGTGTACTCTAAAGAATGAATCTCAGCATCCCTCTCAGCAATAAGATCATCCTTCTCAGCTAACTGAGCTTTCAAAGTCTCTAACTGATGAAGTAAATCTTCTTGTTCAGGGGGTGCAGCAATCTCTGGAGAAATTTTCGAGTTCTTTGCCATTTTTATTTCCTTTTTTTAATTTATAAAATTAATAAAAAGCTAGAGGCCGAAGCCCCTAGCTATCTATTGAATTAACGAACAGCTTTTACGTGTATAACATCATTAGTAGCGTATACCCCATTAGCTAATTTAAAACCAGCCTTAGTAATATACTGACTACCTTCGCTATCTGACAACTCTAACTTAGGTAAATTCTGCAACAATGAATCTCTACCTTCAAGATCCTTATAAAGAGATGAACTCAACGAGTTACCCTTTGAATCTTTATAAGTTGGAGTCTGACCATTATCATGCAAAACAACAGTTCCACCATCATACTTACTAATATGAGGAGCAGGGTTTACTTCACCAAGCTGTGAAATTTCTTCTGAAGCTACCATGCCACCTTTTAAAAAAGTAGTGACTTTTGTAGTCTCATTATAAATTTCAATCTCAGAAGGTTCAAAACCTAACTCTTGAATCATATCTACAGTGCCATCGGCAACAGTATAAGTGTGTCTAAAAATTCCGTGCTTATCAAGTCCCATTTTCTTACCTCACTTCCTATAGTCCTGCTTGAGCAGTACAAGCTACTTCAAGTCGGATCAATCTTTCCTGAAAGCAAATTACTCCAGCAAATGGATTCTTATAACCAACAGTTGCTCTCTGATTCAAAGGATCTAATCCACCAGAGGAACCTAAGTCTTTTCTAATCAACATCATGCCCTGCTCACCAGTCAAAGGAATAGTAGCATAAGCATCCTGTGAAAAAATCAAAATAGGATAAACATCAGCTTTACTTCCAGCACCACCATCACCAGCAGTATAAAGAACATTCTCAACTGAAGGATTAGCAATTCCAGCATCGCGGAAAGGCTCATAATTAGTAGTCGAAATAAATCGGAAATTATCAACTTTTCCAAACTCATGAACGTCAATTAATTTAGTAGTAGCAGCATACGAACTTGAAGGAGCGAATCCAGGCAATGAACGTATATCGTACTCTAAATCTGGAGTTATAACTGCAACGTATGAAGGCTCAATATCTACTGTCCCAAAACTACCGTCTGAACGCATAATCTCAGTAATCGGCATTCCTGCTCGACCATCAAGACCGTTCTTAAGTGCTCGGTTTACAGCATGTAAATCACCAATAGAAATTGGAGCTTTAACGTTAGCTCGGGAGTTAACTCCACCTGCATATACAACGTTAGTACCACCAGTAAGAATATTAAACATAGCCATGTCGCGCTCTTCAGCTTGAAGAGTAGCCAAGAATTGATTCTCACCAGTTTTTAAGTTATCTGCATCTTCAAAAATAGTCTCTAATAAATCAGTGTGCTCTAAATAATTTCCGTAGAAAACTAACTGAGCACTAACTTCTCTACGAGTAAGTTTACGTGCATCTGGAGTAACACCTTCAAGAAGGGGTACTGGAGTAATTACTCTAGCTGGGGGATTCCAAGCTTTAATATGAACTGTCTTTCCTTCACCGCTAGGCATCTCGATTTGCATAGCCATTTTTTGCCATAGCAAATGCTTAAGATTGTAGTCTAACCACTTGGGACTATAAAACGCGTCCCTGACCTCACGACGAAGATTATCGGTAGTATTTCCTGCTACACTCATTTCAATCTCCTTAAAAATAAATAATTAATGTTAAAACCTTTTCGACCTCTGTGCTCGATACGCTGCCAACTTAGCTTCAGGAGATTGTGGATCTACCGCAACCTTTTCTGTAGCTCGACCTCCAACCACTTGACCTTGAGCAGCTGTCTCTTGGCCTTGAGCGATTTTCTGTCTAGCAGCTTCCGCTTCACTTCGTGTCGCTTTAGCTGTTTCAGACTTCTTACTTTTTAAGCTTGCCTGAAACATATCGTGAACCAAATGAGAAAACTCTAATGAACCAAACCCAAATCTTTCAGCCAGATTATCAATCTGCTTAAAATTCTTTGGATCTTGCTCAAAAGCCTTAAACTCTTTCGAGTTAAAAACATTCACATCAATTCCACGATCTGTAAGACCTCTAACTACAGTTTGTCTCTGAGCTTCAGCTTCTTCCATTTGAAATTGCTGAACTCTTTCTTGAGCATCCCCATAACCAGAAAAATCTTTGACTAACTTGTTCAGAGCATCCGTAATCAAATACTGCATAGTTTGTGCTGCTTGTTCATCATCAAGGACATAGTCCCTTACAGAATCAGGTACATCATCTAAAGAAAGAATACTACTTACGTCATACTCAAACTTAAAATCATTACTAACTAATTCTTGATCACTCTTAATTTGTTTAAGACGCTCCGCTTTTCTAGCTTCCTCTGCCTCGCGTTGCTTAGCAGTTTCTAAAGCCTCCAAACGTTTTAAAAGTTCGTCAGTTCTGTCCGCAGTTTTAACTTCATTCTCTACATCGACTTCTTCTGATTTTGATTTTGTCGCAGCGTCTTTTTCTAACTCAGTAGAAACAGACTTACGATCTTCAACCTTGTTTTCAGATTCTTCGCCACTCGGAGATTCTTCGCCATCTTTCGACTCAGCCTTCTTAACCTCTTCGCCTGAATTTTTTACATTTGCATTAGGATCTAAATCCTTCTCTTTATACTGAACAGTGTCAGGCTCTTTTGTATGACGCTCATCTACGCCACTAGGCTGCTCAGTTATTGTTTGTACTGAGTGTCCTTTTCCGCTAACTTCTTTCTTACCATCTTTAAACTCTGTAAAAGGTTTCTTAGAGCCTGTACCTTCACGGTAAGCTTTAAGAGCACTAGTAGCAGTTGTACTCGCTGTTTCACTGCCAGAATTCATAGGCTGATTAGCCTCAAAAGTCTCAGACATATTTATTTCCTTTTGTTATTTAACTTTGAACTTTAAGCTGATTATATCTCTCCATATGAGAACCAGATCTTAAAGCTTCTTCAAGTAATTCAGACTCATAAAGAGCCTTATAATTTGCAGCTTTTTGTACATCAGTTGGATCAATACTATTCTTCAAACGTAAGTAACAGACTAAAAGATACAACTTACGTTGAAACTGTAAAGGAATCCCATTATCTAAATAATGATCTTCAGTAAGACTAGTAGTTACTAAAGTAGTATTCGCAGCATCTGTATAATAAAGAGCATCGCGAACATAATCTAACTGAAACCTCTTATCTACCCCAGAAGCAGCTATCTCATTAGAGTCAGGAATAGGCCAAACACCAAACTTATAAAAACTAAGTTCATCATTGTAGTGATATAAAGGCGCACCAATTTGAAACCTAGACTGACCTGCTTCATCTCTTTCAAAAGTAGAGTTAGACCTCAACACTTCATCATCGCCGTTATTAAGTCTGTCCCTCCAACCTAAACGGATTAAACTTAAATAAGTAGGAACTTGATCATCATTACTAGCAGTAGAGGAAGCAGCTTCATTACCAGATATTACATTAATATTCATGCCGTAAATAGGTAACGGGTAAACCCCCTGATTTGCAACTGCAGGAATCAAAATACTATTCTTAAGAATCTTAGAATCTTGAACAAACTGAGTAACGCCTTCTTCAAGCTTTATTAATAAAGAAGTACGAGAGTACTTAGTAGCTTTCCCATCTCGTAATTCATCCGACACTAAATTTAGTATTTCTCTAATTTGCATTAGCTTCCGCCTCTACCATAATAAATAATTACTTCCCAATTACCTGTAAAACGGGCCCTGCGAAAAGCTTGAGGATTTTGCAAAAGACCTGCTTCCCCAATTTCAAAAATATCCCCTGCAGTAGCAGCTACCCCAGTGGTCTGACTATCATCATGGAAAAAAGTACCAGCACCTGTTGCCACACAACGTGCAAAAGCAGGAACTTTACCATCGTCAAATACACTATTAGGTAAAGCTTCCTTAGTTACACCTGAAAAACTAATAACTTTTTGGCCCTGTATTTTTCCGTAACCCATATGTTTATCCTTCTGCTACTATAACTGATCCGTCAAGAAGTCTAAAAACTTGACCCACTACAATAGGAGCATAAGTTTCTCCAACTACCTTTTTAATCTCTTCCGCTTCTTGAGCAGTAATGTCTACTACACCCTCAGCAGTTGAAACCTTTAACGCCAACTCATAACGTTCAGCTTTCTTTGCCCCTGTTAAGGTAGCATCCGTTCCACCAGAACCTAATAAAGCTCCTACTGCTGCCTTACGAAAAGAAAACTCTTCTTTATCATCTAACAAAATATTTTTGCCGTCTAAAGATTTCAAAATTTGATTAAAATTTACCCGAGGCATCGCCTACTCCTTTTTTTATTATTTGTAAAGAAAATTTCTTATAAATATTTTAACACAAATTTTTATTGACTTACGACATTAAATTAAAGAAATAAAATAACCTCTTTAAGGTAATGTAACAGCTTTAGGATACCCTACCACCCAATCCGTAGAAGATACCCCAGTTTGACCTTGACGATTCATGCCCCAAACATACAAAACCCGATTACGTACAAACCCAAAAGTCTTATCACCTGCAAAAACTTTTGGTACAACATCTCCTGCAGAAGAAGGAGCTGCATACTTAGCTGTCTCATCAAAAATTGGGGCTCCATATGAATAATACCAAATAGCGTTATTAGATTTTAAACGTAAAAAATCCCCATCAACATTATAATTACTATTAATATGACTTATAGCACTCGCAGATAAACCTGTAGTATCCGAACTAACAGGAAGCCTAATCGAATTATTCTGTTGAGCATTCTGAATATCAAAAGTAGTTGCAGGATTATAATTAGTTCCACCGTTTAAAAATGAAGATAAATGGTCTCTACCGTAATCCGTTTGAGGTGACGTAGAAGTAGAATAAGGTTGATTATATCCTTGAAGACCTGTATACCCTGTACCATCTGTAATCCAATGATTTCCAGTAATTGCCCAACCTTTAAATGTGTCTGACCAATTACCTTCAATACTCCAAAAACCTGAAGATTGATCCTCTAAAACCCACTCGTGTTGATTATACTGATCAGAAAAATTTGCACCATGTTTTACTATATCTCTACCCCCAACACGAGTCACTAAATATGGGGTAACTAAACCTCCTGCAATAGAACGAATATTTGAAAATCCTAAAGTATTCGATACAAGATTAAAAGTCATATTATACGCAACAAACTGAGTTGGGGAATTTCCATTAATTTTTGTGTAACTATCGTACCATGAACCTGATCCACCAAAACGTGAAGAATCCCCCTGACACCAAAGTTCGCCATTACTTGTAGTAACAAGAGCATAATAATTACCTAAAGCTATACTTGTTACTTTTACTCCTGTAAGAGTTGCCGTATCTAAAGACCCATGCCACACATAAGAAGCGTGTGGGCCTTCTACTAAACCGAGTGTATTTTGGTAGTTAGACCAATAAAAACCAAACGATTTAAGATTATAATAAGTACTATATGTGCCTCCCCACTCATTACCCCCTCTTTTCCAAAGTAATCCAGAAGTGTCTATAGCTAAAACTACAGGATCATATGAAGCACCTCTGACATTTGATTTCAATTCAAAATCCACAATATTGCGAGAAAAAGTAGAAGTAGTAGAAGTACTAGTAGTTTGAAGCGACTGCATCTCCAAACCTTTAAAAATATAAAACCCGTTAGTAGTTTCAGGCCTAGTAAGACCCAAAGCACCTGTTGTAGTTATAGCACCAAAAAGATAACCATCAGATTTTATTTTACTAAACCTAATATTAGAAACATTCCCCATATTAGAGTTATAAAAAGTTGTAACCCCATTCAAAGAAGAATAACTAGATGGAACAGCTGTAGGAAATAAAGCAGCTGCACCAGTAACATACTGGCTATCCCCTGCATAATACAACACCCCAGTACTAGATAAAAAAAATGTACCCCAAGATGTAGTAGCTACTTGAGTAATGCTAATATTGTTGCTAGAAAAATAAGTTATTTTAACAGGGTTGCCACCAACAGTCGTATACGTATCAGGGTAGCTACCTCCTAAACCAGAACAACGCCTTGTGTTTGTACCTGCAAAATAAACATCCCCATTTTGTTTTACAAAAAAAGACGCATTATCTCCAAAAGAAGCTTCAACAACTTCATTTGACTGAGGAACATACGGAACTTCCTCAGTAGAAAATCTAGAAACAAAACTAAATGGACGAGTTAACCTATTCATATACTAAGTAAAGCTAGTCACATTTCCAAATACAGTGTAAGTATTAGTAGCAGTAGCTAAGATAGTAAAACTAAAAACATCCAAACTATTCGCAGTACCTGCATTAGTACCACCTTGCCACTTTAAAGTTAAAGAGCTCTGACCAGCTATTGCAAGCCCAGTAATTTTATAAGGGTTAGCACCCTGATTAAAAACAACAACAACCGTTGTAGCATGAGATTGAGCTAAACTTAAATTTGCTAAAGTCAATGCTACGTCTGCGGTAGGACTAACTGTAAAATAAAAAACTTGGTTCCCATTATTAATATTACAATCTAAAGTTTGAGATGCTGACGGAGCCGATGTAATAACAAACAAATCATCTTGTCTAGGATTAAAAAACTCAAACCCTGATGTCGTAGATCTAACAGCATTACCGTTAGAGTAAGCAGCTGGAGTATCTCCTAACTTTAAAAAAGTAGTGCCGTGAGGATTAGTGGTATTACTAGTATGAGTTGTTAAATCATTAGAAGTAGCTGCCCCTATACCTGCTGCAGTAATACCATGAGGATTATTAGGGTCTTGAAGATGGTTTGATAAATTAGTATTAGTCGTAGCCAAAGCCCCAGTAGTAGCTGCCCCTATACCTGATGCTGTAATACCATGAGGATTACTGGCTGTAAGATGGGTTGATGGAGCAAAACCTAAAGCAGATGTATCTACAAATTCTAAAGCGGTACCACCAGAATTAACTCTAACCAAGTCTAAACTAGCACCAGTAAAACTAGCAGGAGTATCTGATAAAGAAACAAAATCAGATACGCCTGAACCACCACTAGCTACCCTAGTATCATCAGCTATAATAAGAGTACTAATATCTACCCTTTGAATAGCTACAGATTTACCAAAAGGAATCACTATAGAATTAGACGACCCATCTACTTGAGTACTGATATGAGGATCTAAAGTTAGATCTTGTGTACTAAGATTCTTAAATAAAATAGGTACATTCAAAGGCCAAAAAGGGTAGTCTAATAAATCTATAGTCGCAGCAGAAGTAGCAGTACACACAAAAGTCTTAGCCGACTTTGTTTGAGAAATACTAGAAGTAACTATCTCAGTAAGATCATCACGGTAATGAGAAACCACACGATAATTCCCTGAAAGATTATAACCTTGAAAAACCGCAGACTCTTTAGGATGCAATACAAAAGACCCAGACGATGCTGTTGTATCGTTTGAATCTAATCTCTCAACTTGAGGATGGTCAGTAGAGCTTAAACCTCTGACAATAACGCGATGTGATGCAGAAGTATTTTTGATATAGAATCTAGACTCTTCATTCAAAGAAGCGTCTGTCAAACTAATAGGTAAAGTTAAAGCAATGTCTTGAGATGGGTTAGAAAATATAACATTGTGGTCATGACTACTAATAGTAGCTGTCGTATTATAAGAAGTAATATCAGGAGTCTGAGCATCTCTTATTACATCATAAACAGATGTAAACTCTAAAGCATTACCCGTAGAATTTACAGTAACAACATCACCCTCTGAAGAAGTAAAATTAGCAGGTGTATCTGCAAGACCAGTAAAAGTACTACTGCCAGAAGAAGATGCTGGTTCAAAAACTAAACCATTTGCAGTTGAATTAACTTTAACGTAAGAACCAGCCAAAGACTGATAAAACTCCAAGTTTCTTATATCTATCGTAGGATATGAACCATAATTGCCACCAACTATACCTTCTTTATACCACCATGACCCATTAAAAATTACTTTAATGTGTCGATAAGCAGTATTGTTGGTAAAATCAAAAACCTGAGGGCCTGACTGGTTATAAACTAACTGTTGATAAGACGAACCATCTTCAGGGAAAAACTGAGTAAAATTAGAACCATCTGTCGACCCAAGAACTTTAAAATCTTTAGCTGCTACTCTACTACTAACAAAAAGAGCCTCTACACTTATACTCTCTATAGTAACTTCTGAACCAAAGTCTATGACAACAAACTCATCCGATGCAACAGCATCAGTATCAGGTTCCCAACCAAACGCAGTCACCTCACCAAGATCATCTATAACATTGCTAGGGCTACCGTTTCTAGTAGAACTCGCTGTAACAGGCATAGATGGTTGAGATAAATCTGTAGGAGAATATGTTGACGGAGTGTCTAACAAAGATAAAAATGTAGAAGCGGTATTAGGTTCCGCCCAAGCAGTATTACCATTACCATCCGAAGTAAGAACCTGCCCACTAGTACCGTTACTAACAGGTAAACTAAACGTAGTGTGATCTACCCCGTTACCTGCACCATTTATCCTCAAAGCCTTATTCGCACTAGAAGGGTTAGTTTGAGGAGCTGTAGCAAGTGATAAACTAACATCCTTCAAAGTATTAATAGACGAATTAGATATGCGACCATCTACCCGTAAATCACTATAATAAAGATTAGTACCTCCCTCAGCAATCTGTGAAGTATCTAAACTTACAATAGGGCCCGTATCACCATTCACAGAAACTACTGCATTAGGAATTAACTCCGTCCAATCTCCAGCATTTGTAGGTGCAGCATCATCGTTCAACTTAATAAAAGTTTGATTAGTCCCTGTAACAATAGCTATGTCACCACGCTCAGTAGTCAAAGCGTACTTAGCAGCTAAGTCAGCTACCACACTAGTCTGAGATATAGCTAATGGAGGCATTCTATAGCTAGGAACAACCCCAGATACTAACTCACAAACGCCATCATCCGCACCCCTCTGAGTAGCAAGAATATATCTCGTACTAAGATCTACGTTACCCTCTTGAAGAGTAGTAGCATTCAATGTGTTTGTTACATTCACATTACCATCTGGAAGAATCTGCATAAGGTTTGTAAAAGAAGAACCTGCATCCTCATACATACCCATTTCATATATACTTAATGCCCTAGCAGAAAAGGGATCATTAGGTAAAAAATGAATCATATAATGATCGTAAACAGTATTGTTCGTAAATGTAAAAACATCAGGAGAAGTTAAATCAATACTAGTGCTATCCCCCTCAACTAAAAGTGTCCAATCAGTAGGATTAAGATTAGTAGAAAAAGAACCTGAAGGCCCATTTTTACCATAAAACTTAAAAGATCTAATCGTACCAACAAGACCGAAAAATGCAGCAGGATCTACACTAACTAAACTAATTGCTCTTATAATCCGACCATGAACCCCGTTACCCTGCAAAGGAGTAAAACTAAACCCTCTAGCATTAGTAGCACTGTCAATATTAAATACCGCAAAAGTAAAATCACTCTCATCCCAAATCCCTGAAATTTGGCCATAACTTGGATTCCATCCCCAACTACTTATAGAGTGAGTTTGCTGATTCAAAAGATAATTTGTAGGGTTGCCACTTGGAAGAGCTCCAGTAGTGTAGTCATACCCAGTACCAAATACCATCCCAAGATCACCATTCCAAAAAAGAGTTGGAGCTTGGTTATCATTCCCCGAGTATAAAAACAAAGCTTTAGAAGCGTCCAAATTTGCTGCTGCAACAGTTGTACCTAAACTTGTTGCAAAAGATCTAGCATCTAAAGAACCTGAAGGATTCGGGTTATTAATCCCTGCTCCCTCAGAATTAATTGTAAAAACATCTGACCAAACTAATTCATCCCCAGCAACTCCTGCTTGAGCTGCAGAAATACTAAAAGTCCCAGCCCCATACGAAGACTTAACTGGAATCTCATTAGAAGTCTTATATTTCCAACCTACATCGTCAATATAAGCATGACTAACAAAATGTACCTCATTACCCGAAGGTAACGCAGACATCAACCAAGTAGAATTTGGGCCTTCAACTGCACGATAATCTGAACCCCAAGAAGAAATTGGAGTGTCAAAAAGACTTATGTGTCCAGAACCGTCAGCTCTAAAAATTTCGGTGCCAGACTCATTTTTTAACTTAACACCAGTCTCATCAGTAGCTTGAATACTGCCAGAGTCTAAAGTATTGGGAAAAGTTACATTTCCACTTGATAAATCGTAAGCAGCTCCATCAAGAAAAACCGCATCTTCAACGACTATCCGTTCAAAAGTTTGCGTCCCAGACCAATAATTATTACGGTCTTTAACTACGCCTCTACCCATTACTGACCCCTTGTAATTAAGCTGATAATACTATTAAGCTAAAACGTAAGAATGACCACCAAGAACTACCCAGCCCCCAGCTTTTTTGCTGAACTTAAGACAAACACTGTCTCCTACAGCATCAAAAGTAATAGTACTTCCACCTACAAGACTAGAAGGAGTTATCACAACGTTGTTACCTGCAACACTGCAAACTACAAGCATTTCAAAACCATCTACCTTAGCATCTGGTAAAGCTAAATCCACCTGAGCTGCAGAAGAATCCACTACAACAACAGGATCATGAACAAGTGTATCACTCTCTGAATACTTCTTAGTATGTCCTCCAGCAACTCCACCTGTAAAAATCTGTACTTTTGAAAAATCCTGACTTCGATCTGTAACTACGCCTTGGCCCATTTTAAATCTCCTCTTTTAAAGCCTCATGCTTTGATTTTAATTCATCTCTAATTAAAGTTAATTCCTGCGCCAATGCGCCATCTACTTCATCAGGCCAACTAAGAATCTCGTCATAGAGCTTAGTAGCCAACACACAATACATTGTAGCTTGAGCCTCCCCACTCGTTGCCGAGTCTTGGGCTGCTTGTAGCTGCTCTTCTTTCCTCATAGACAAATACCGAAACAACGTTCGATAATGCCCACGCTTAAGATTCAGAACTAAATCGTTCAGTATCTCTAATCTGTCTTCGGGACTCACCCTCGCCATTTTTTAAACCATCCTTCAAAGCCTGAAGTTCAGACTTCATTGACGATATTTCTTGTTCATATTTTGATCTCTGATTCTTCAACTCTTGCTGAAGATTCTTATTATTTATTTGCTCAATATTTAATCGTGCTTCCACAGGAGCTTGAGACTGAAGCTGTGAATTCTTCAACATCAACTCTTGTATCCGTCCCTCAGATTCTTCGAGCTGTTTAGCTATCTGCTGACCATCTGCATTTGCTTGCTCCATCTGTGCTGCCATCTGCTGCATCTGCATAGACATCTGATCTAACTGACTAGATAACTCAGGAGTATTCAAAACTTTTTCCTTATCAAAACCAATACCTTCCATAGTCATAGAT
>Ga0255761_10002323_pt1 | contig 17595 bp, 17 predicted proteins | sample 071ome_29_FD_179961 | JGI IMG/M metagenome (GOLD analysis project Ga0255761, IMG submission 179961) | Coastal salt marsh microbial communities from the Groves Creek Marsh, Skidaway Island, Georgia - 071407BT metaG (version 2) | ecosystem: Environmental > Aquatic > Marine > Intertidal zone >... | reverse complement strand
TTTAATAAGGTTGATAAGTCAAACCTAACGCCTAAAGAAATAATCTCTCTCAAGTCACAAATAGCTGAAAACTTATTAGATAAATAAATAAAGCGTGATCAGTCCTAATCCAATGCGATATAACATAAACCATGAAAAGTCTATTTGTCTTATGAATTGAAGAAATAGCTTAATGGTAAGATAAGAAGCGATAGCGCTTAACAAGATAGCGACCACTAATTGATCTGGCCCAATAGATTGAGCTTCAGCCGAATAATTGATTACCTGCCATGTGAAGCTAGCCAAAAGCGTGGGCAGTGCCAATAAAAAGGAAAAACGTACTGCGCTTTCTTTATCTAGCCCGAGTAACCTACCAGCAGTAATGCTGATCCCTGATCTTGAGGTGCCAGGAATTAAGGCCAGGCATTGTGAAATACCAATGATGATGGAGGATCGATAATTCAATCCTTCAATATTGCTAATTTTTTTACCGAAACGATCTGAAAGCCAGAGCAATACTCCGAAGAATATGGTCGCAAAAGCAACAATGACCGGGCTTCGATTTAATATAAGAATCAGATCCCCAAAAAAGAAACCTACGAGTATTATGGGGACTGTTGCAATGATCAGATTAATCCTTAATCTCATAACGTTTCGATGTGCATTTAACTGAAGCAACGATATTACTTCTTTGCGAAAATAAATAACCATAGCGACAAGTGACCCAAAGTGAGTGGCAATATCAAAGAGCGCTCCCTGATCATCCCAACCAAGCATGGCAGGAAAAAGAATTAAATGGCCAGAGCTCGAGATAGGCAAGAACTCAAGAACTCCTTGCAAGATGGCAAGCAATATTACCTGTAACCAGTCCATCACTAAATTCTACTTAAGAATGACCTTCCCGTTAGGCTTATTTTTTGATTTAAGTTTTTTGTTGCCAGCAACACTTTAATATACTCTCCCATTTCACCTGGCAACATGAGTGTTTTTATGTTTTGTACTCTCTGAAAATCGCTATTCTCAAATGCCCTATTGAGATACTTATCAATCCCCCCGGAGAGTAAAAATTCAGCTTGTGTTGTATATCCACTTACAAGGAATCCATTGGATTCTAAGACATTTTTTACTCTGGTAAAGTTAACCCAAGAGGTAATATCTTGCTCACCTAACATCAAAAAAGGATTATCTGAAATTTGATGTTGCATAAAACAAGACAAAGTTCCATTTGTCCTATGAGCCGCATAGTAATCCCTTTCACCATAACCATAATCAATAAATAAAGCGCAGACGCTCTTTGCACATTGAAGCTTTTGAATGATTTGAATGAGCTCTGCATAGGCATGTAATTCAGACTGATAGCCCTCAGGGAGGCTTTCGAAGATCTCTTTATTCACACCAAATTGCTTCAACGCATCTGTAGATAAGGGTAGCTCATGCTGTTTCCAAGACAGCTTATTGTCATAGGTGACCATTAATGGATAGATATCATTATTTAGCTTTACAAAACGATCAAAAGGGATGGCATCTAAAAACTCATTAGCTATAACGATGCAGTCTCTATCCTCAAAAGCATCTGAGGGGCTATTCCAAGTTACTAAACCTTTGAAAGGTTCTAGGAGCTTTTTTTGCTTTAAAATCATGCTCGCACTGATTTCAATAATTTCATAATCGAACGAGTGTTTGGCATTGCTCTTTAGAAAACTAATGAGGTTATACGATAGTGTCCCCTTGCCCGCACCAACCTCAACAATTATAGGGTCTTTGAGTTCTGCAAGTAAATGTAGAAAATAGTTACCAATAATCTCAGCAAGTTCTTCTCCAAGCTCAGGAGCTGTCACGAAGCTACCCTGCTTTCCAATCACCTCATGACCACCTGTATAAAATCCCCCCTCATGATCGTAAAGACACATGTTCATAAAAACAGAGAATGGAATTTGATTGCATGCACTTTGAGAGATGCTCTGGATAATTTTTTTCTCAAGCGCTTTCATCTTTTACCTATGGCATCATATTATTTTGTCTAGGCAATAACAATTGATGTATCCTTGGGATGCAAATGGAGAATTCATGACCAAGAAATGGATATTAGTAACCGGGGGTTCTAAACGTATTGGTGCTGAAATCATCAGTCTTTTCCATAAAAATAACTTTAATACTATTATCCATTGTAATAGTTCTATTGATGATGCTAAACGACTATCAGACAAACTTAACACCCAGAGATCAGACTCTTCTTTCTATGTTCAGGCAAATCTAAATTCTATCGAGGGTGTCAATCGCTTGGCAGAAGAAGCTCAAAAAATAACCAGTGAGCTAAATGTACTTGTAAATAATGCCTCCACCTTCTATCCCACACCAATTAATGATGTTAATGAAAGTGACTGGGACAACCTGATAAACCCAAATTTTAAAGCTCCACTCTTTTTAACGCAGAAATTAATCAAACTGATGACAGCTCATGATAGCTCTATCATCAATATCGTTGATATTCATAGTCAGAGACCTCTAAAAAATCATTTGATCTATGGTCCCGCGAAGGCTGCACTAGCGATGCTAACGCGTTCCATGGCAAAAGATTTTGCGCCAAAAATAAGAGTTAATGGCATTTCACCAGGAGCAATTCTATGGCCGGACCAAGATGTGAGCGACAAAACTAAAGAGAGTATTATTAAGCAAATACCAATTGGGAGATGCGGCGAACCCATAGACATCGCCAAGACTGCTCTCTTCTTGTACGAATCAAGTTATATAACAGGTCAAATTATCGCTGTCGATGGCGGACGAAGTATCGGCTGGTAAGCTAGCTAGTTCTTCTTAGGGGGATTCTCTCAAGAAGAGTCTCTGCATAAGTATTCATTAGTAATCCTGTTAATGGATCAGTAAAACCTGAATTGATCTCTAAAATCGGGGTCAGGACAAATGAATAATAATAAAGATCGGGATGCGGTATTAGTTGTTGTGGGTCAATTGAGGATCCATAAGTAATTAAATCAATATCGAGTGTTCTACTTTGGAATCCTCGCATCTGCTCATTACGTCCTGCTCGCTTCTCAAGGTTATCAAGCTCAGTCTTTATGTTCTGGATTGGTAAAGCAGTATCAATCTCAACCACTACATTGACAAAATCATCGCCACTGAGTCCCACCGCCTGACTTGAATACTCACTCGATATATTCTTAATTAAAAATAAACTTTCTAGCGACTCAACCGCACTTCTTATATTTAACTGCGGAGAAATATTGCTTCCAAGGGATAGGTAGCAACTATAGATCATAATCAGAGAGCGATCTTTCTATCTGAATGCCTACATTTTTTGCATCAGAGAGTGCACCTGGCTTACATACTTTAACCATAATTTTTTTCATTTTATATTTTGCAATGGCAAATTTAGCAATCTCCTCTGCCATCGTCTCGACAAGCTCAAACGGTCTCGACTCACACAACAACTTAATATCCTTAGCCACGTCTTTGTAGTTAGTGGTCTCGCTGATATTGTCTTTAGTAATAATGCGAGCATCAATTGAAAATTCAATGTCGATCTCAACAATTTGAGTGATCTGTTTTTCCCACTCCCAAATGCCTATTACCGCATTGGCCTTAAGTTTCTCAATGAGTATCCTATCCATCAAAACTGCTCTCTTTACATAGCTGATTTAAATCCCACCTTGGTCTGGGAGAGTAAATATCATCCATAGTCACATTATTAATAAAATTTAGGTAGCCAGCATAGGCAATCATTGCCCCATTGTCAGTACATAATTTAAATTCAGGAAAAATAACATTTAAATTTTTTGAATCAGAAAATAATGCTCTTAGTCTTGTGTTTGCAGCAACACCTCCGGATATGATTAAGTTGTCCACATTAAATTCTTTGCATGCCTTGACACACTTATGATGCAGAGACTCAATGGCAGCCTCCTGAAACGAGGCACAAATATCATGAATATAATCTTCAAGAAGGATGCCTTGATCATTAAGTTTTTCAACTTTATATCTAACAGCTGTCTTAAGTCCACTAAAACTAAAATTCAGACCTTCTTGTAATAAGGGTCTTGGAAATTTATATTGATCACTATTTCCCATCTTGGCTAGCCGATCGATTTCTGGGCCACCGGGGTATTCAAGATCAAGCATTCTGGCTACCTTATCAAAACACTCCCCTACCGCATCATCGATGGACCGACCAATCACAGTATAATCCTTAAAGCTCTTCACCAGAACGAGAAGGCTATGCCCACCCGATACCAATAAGGCAATAAAGGGGTATTCAATATCTTGTTTTATGAATGGAGCGAAGAGGTGTCCCTCCATATGATGAACTGGCAATAGTTTTTTTTCATATTTGAGCGCAAGGGAGGAGGCGAAGCTTGTGCCCACAAGCAGTGCACCGATGAGGCCAGGCCCAAGGGTATATGCGATACCATCAATATCACTCATTTTTAAATCAGCTTGTTCAAGTACCTTTTGGGTCATCCCTGCTAACCGCTGTGCATGGTCTCTTGATGCTAGCTCAGGAATAATACCGCCAAACTCTTTATGCAAACGTATTTGCGAGTACAAAAGCTCACTTACCAGACCCTCTGGCTCAGAATAAACAGCAACCCCTGTCTCATCGCAACTCGTCTCAATTCCTAAAATTTTCATTAAACTGTATTTAACCTTTGAAGTTAGCCCAATAAGTAGGTATGATTTCACCCTTATTGTATATCAGGAGAAAATCCTTTTAAGTATGCCTGGAATAAAAGTTAAAGATAGCGAGTACTTCGACTCTGCACTTCGCAGATTCAAACGCTCATGTGAGAAGGCAGGTGTCTTAACAGAGCTACGAAAACGTGAGTTCTATGAGAAACCAACTCAAGAGAGAAAGAGGAAGAAAGCCGCTACTCAAAAAAGGTATGGGAAACGCGTAGGATACGCCAAAGCTAAAAGCTATTAAATTTCATGTCAATCAAATCAACCCTGATTGAATTACAAACTCAATCCCTAAAATCAGGTGATAAAGAAACGCTAAGAATTGTTCGTATGGCCTTAGCTGAGATCAAGCAAGTTGAAGTTGATACACGTGAAGAACTTACCGAAGCAAAACAACTAAGCCTGATTGAAAAAATGGTCAAACAGAGAAATGAATCTTTAAAGGCATTCCAAGAAGGAGGCCGTGAAGATTTGGCAAGTATTGAAATTTCTGAAATAAAATTTTTAAAACAATTTCTTCCTGAAAAATTCTCCCCAGAAGAAACGGATAAGATGATTGCTGATGCCATTGCTGAGCTTGATGCCAAAGTTATGGCAGATATGGGTAAGGTCATGGCTCACTTAAAAGATAAGGCTGCCGGACAAGTTGACATGGGTTATGTCAGTCAAAAAGTAAAGGAATCACTCTCTTAGCTCTATTTTAATTTTTACTATTTGCTATCCTTTAGAGGATGTCAGCAAATTTTATACCAAAGTCATTCATAGAGAGCCTCGTGGTAGCGATAAATATCGTTGATCTCATTGGAAGCCGAGTAGAGCTCAAGAAAGCAGGTAAGGACCATAAAGGATTATGTCCATTTCACAATGAAAAAACGCCCTCATTCATTGTTTCTGAGACGAAAGGGTTCTATCACTGCTTTGGCTGTGGAGCGCATGGTACCCCAATTAGCTTTCTTATGGAGCATGATAATTTAGACTTTGTAACAGCGATCAAATACTTGGCCGAGAAGGTTGGCATGGAAGTCCCTTTAAATGATAGTTCCAATTTAAAAAAAGAAAATGAACAAGCAGCCCTTTTAGAAGAAATAACAAAAATTTATGAATCTCAACTTAATCAATCTTCAGAAGTAAAACAATATCTTACTAGGAGAGGGATCAATGAAAAATCGATCAAGAAATTTCGTATCGGCTACTCGCCTGATTCATGGAATTTCTTATCCTCACCCAAGCTGCTAAAACGATTCTCTGAGAAAAAACTTTTTGATGCAGGCCTTATTGTAAAAAATGAAAAGGGAAATATTTATGATCGTTTTAGAGGCAGAGTAATTTTCCCAATCAAATCGAGCAGTAATAAAATTATTGCCTTTGGGGGAAGAAATATCGATGAGCAGCTCCCCAAATACATAAACTCTCCTGAAACGATAACTTTTAATAAAAGTCACTGCCTATACGGTCTCTCTGAGACCTATGAGGCTCGAAATAAGAAAGCTGCCATGTTTTTGTGTGAAGGCTATCTCGATGTAATAAGCCTCGCGCAAATTGGCATAATGCCCTCAGTCGCGACCTTGGGTACAGCCCTAACTGAGAACCATGTCAAACAAATTATCCAAAGAACGCCCAAGGTGGTTTTCTGCTTTGATGGTGATGAGGCAGGGAAAAAAGCTTCACTGAGGACTGTAGATATTGTTCTGGGGTTTGCCGGTGGGCTTACGGAGTTTTCATTCTTGTTCTTGCCCAAAGGACAAGACCCTGACTCGATTGCTCAGACCAAGGGGAAAGATTGTTTTTTAGAGCTAGCTAAAAAATCAATTCCTCTCTCAGAGCTGATGGTCAAAATTGCCTGCTCTGAAATGAAAAATAATAATGCTGAGTCAAAGTCTAAAGCAATCAGCATAGCCCTCACTTACATTCAAAAAATGAGGAATCAACTATACAAAGATGCGTTCATCACCGATCTTGCAGATCATCTGAAGATTGACAAGGATCTCATAATAAATGCTTCTAACAGTGATACCGATACCTTTAAAGCAATGCCAGACAAGGGCCAGTCTAAACGATCAGAAAATTTATTTATTAGGGAGGCAATCAGTATCCTGGTTCAGTTTCCTAAGCTTGCTAACAAAGAAATTCCCCTTGATGCATTATCAAAAATCCAAGCACCAGGGACATCACTGCTTGTCATGATTCTGCGCTATATTCGCACGGCGGATTCAGATATAACAACCTCGATGATTATTGAGCACTTTAGAGACGATGATCTGGGCAAGCACATCTCCAAGCTGGTAAGCGATTATGTTTTTGATGATGAGCCCATTGCAGAAAAAATACTTGAGGACATTATCAAAAAACTCAGCTTTCATGGCTCAAGATCTTCTCTCGCTGAATCCTTAGCCAAAAAGTTTAAAAAGCAATAAATTCAATAAGTTAAGAAAATGTCCATTTTGTCTCGACTGAGAATTACCTTTTGACTATTCTCATGCATTTTGTACAATATGGGACCTTAATTTCTTTCTACTGCATGGCTAAAAAGACAAAACCTGCTCTTGATACCGAGGAGCAAAAAAATCAAGTTCAAATTCTAATCGCTAAAGGCAAAGATCAGGGCTACCTGACCTACAGTGAGGTTAATGACCACTTACCCACTGATATTCTTGATCCCGAGCAGATCGATGAAATCGTAAATATGATTAATGACATGGGCATAACCGTGTATGAAAAAGCTCCAGACCTTGATTCACTGGTCCTTACCGATAATGCTGTTGTCGAAGATGACGACATAGCTGAGGAAGGGGTAGCTGCCGCATTGGCTAATGTGGATGCTGAGTTTGGTCGCACCACCGATCCAGTCAGAATGTATATGCGTGAGATGGGAAGCGTTGAACTGCTGACTAGAGAAGGTGAAATAAGTATCGCCAAGAGAATAGAAGAAGGATTGGAGATTGTTAAAAAGACGATGTTCTCTGTGCCTCAGTATACCGACCTTCTTATAGATGAGTTTCAATCATGCGATGGCGAAGAGAAAAAATTAAGTGATGTGATCTTAGATTTTATCGATCCTACCGATGAGACCATTACGGATGCAAACGCGCCCAGCACTGATGATGATCAAGCAGACGGTCCGGATCCTAAAGAAGCCAAGAAAAGAATGTCCAGGGTTAAAAGATACGTCAAGCCTTACAAGGATTCACTCAAGAGATACTCTATTGGACAAAAAAATGTAATAGATAAATTTGAAAAGTTATACAAAGAGATCTCTGAATTAAAACTTACCCCAGATTTTACCTTGACGGTAAGAAGTAAATTCAAAAGCCGCATTGAGAAAATCAGAAAAATTGAAAGAGAGATCATGATCCTATGCGTTAGGGAGTCAGACCTTCCTAGAAAAGACTTTATAAGCACCTTCCCAGAAAACGAAACCAACCTTAAGTGGATAGATAAGTTTATAAGAGCTAAGAGAAAGTATTCCTCAAAATTAGCCAAGGTGAAAGATCAGGTAGTTCGACTACAAAACCATTTGAAAACAATTGAGACGAATAGCAGTCTAAGTATTAAAGACCTTAAGGCCCTTAACAGAGAGCTTACACTAGGAGAAACCCAAGCCAGAAGAGCAAAAAAAGAAATGGTTGAGGCAAACCTAAGGCTTGTCATTTCAATTGCCAAAAAATATACCAATAGGGGTCTTCAATTCCTGGATCTGATCCAGGAAGGAAACATAGGATTGATGAAGGCGGTCGACAAGTTTGAATATCGTCGTGGTTATAAATTTTCGACCTATGCAACTTGGTGGATCCGTCAGGCAATCACAAGATCAATCGCTGATCAGGCAAGAACGATTAGGATCCCGGTACATATGATTGAAACCATCAACAAACTTAATCGTATAACCAGGCAAATGGTGCAAGAAAAAGGCCGCGAACCTACACCAGAGGAACTATCCAAAGAGATGGACATGCCTGAGGATAAGGTCAGACGGGTATTAAAAATTGCCAAGGAGCCTATCTCGATGGAAACGCCTGTGGGTGATGATGAGGACTCACACCTAGGAGACTTTATTGAGGATATCGATGCTGACCTCCCAGATGACTCAGCCACGGAAGAAGGTCTTAAGGAGACCACTAGGAACGTGCTCTCTGGCTTAACTCCGAGAGAGTCTAAGGTGCTTAGGATGCGATTTGGTATTGAAATGAATACTGATCACACCCTTGAGGAGGTCGGTAAACAGTTTGATGTGACCCGAGAACGGATCCGACAAATTGAGGCAAAAGCATTGAGAAAGTTAAGACATCCCTCAAGATCTGAACAACTCAAAAGCTTTCTAAAGGACGACTAACTAAGCGATCTTAAGAATTTGCTCCTCATCGAGCGAGAAATAACGCTCAATGGAACTGAAAATCTTTTTTTCCTCTTGTGTTAAGAGAGTCTCTTTCAGTCGTTCAATTTCCTCTATGTACTCCTCCCTAAGCGGCCATGGGCCTTTAGATTCCCAACGGGTATGAGTTAAATTGAGAATGTACTCCTTGATATCACTGCCAATTGATTTGGGTGCAATTTGAAAAAGAATGCGATACGCAAACTCCTTAGCACGAGAATCATTAAACTGATGCACTAAAATGATTTTTTTCTTTAAGTCTTTCTCCTCATGAAACTGGCGGAAGAGCTCCTTATCGCTTTGCGAGAAAAATTTCTGGTAGATAGTTTGTTCGATATGCTCACGATAAGGCCATGATCTTCTCTCAATGTCTGATGCAGCAAATAAAATCTTATTTCTCCATTCAAAATTACTTAAATAGCTTGTCGCATGACTATTCATTTCAGATGGATCCATGCCAAAGTCGAAGTCAAATTTGCTTGCATCAAAAAGACTTTGCGACTGATTAATTTTAATAATCTTGAATGGAGATTCCGTATAGGGCTTAGAGAGATAGTGAGCGATTTCACTGTACTCTAAATTAATAACCTCATCTGCCGGAAAGGATAGGTCAACGCAGATGGCCTCATTGGGGTTGCTAGGGTTAAAGCCTAGGCAGGTTAATGGATAATTCCAGAAGGTTCCATAGGGCTGATAACGATAGCCTAAGACCCTTGTTTCAAGGAGAAAATTTTTAAAGCTATCTTTGGTTGATTGTTGGATAAAATCCTCGAACAAATCAGCTGCCTCCTCTTTTAGAAATTTCGTCAGCGCAATTAAAAGCTCCACATCAAATCTGGCGTCATGAGCATTAGAGCTATCTATGCCAATGGCATGCGCGACAGATGATAGGCTACAGATGGGATTACCTTTTTTATTAAACTCAAAAGGAATGAGTGCTGGTTTTAGTTGGCTCACCAGCCGAACCAAATAGAGCAAATCAATCCTACCATTCCCATTGGTATTTGTGACAAAGGGGTCAAGCAGATTCCAGAAGAATTGCTTGCGGTAAAGTTCCTCATCAAATCGATGCCCATTATAAGTGATAAAGATCCCTGGGCTCACCTCAGTCCATAAATTCCATTTTTTATGGATCGACCGCATCATCTCATAGTGGTTATAATTAGAATCTAGAGTCGCATCTTGTTTATGTATCAAATAGGACTCTGGTGATGGCAAGTTCCAGGGGAGAGGTCGACAGGAGACGTTGTGCTCATCCCTTTTGATAAAATCAGTATCAGTGAGCACTGATGAAGACTGTATGATCTGATTAAAGTCTAAATGATCCTTACCGGTGGTTTCTGTATCGCTAAATATTAAGTTCTCTATATTCATAGTATTTCCTAAGTAATTAAGAATAGGATAAACTCAACATACGACATATAGTGTCGCATATAAAATGAATACAGCAATCAGATACATTGAGCTCCTCAGACTAATCCCCCGATACCCTCAAAAAAAATCGCTGTTTGACCTTCGTACAGCACTTGCTGAGCTTGGTTTTCAGGTGAGCGACAGAACGATTCAAAGAGATCTAAAGAAACTTGAATCCATTTTTGGGTTGATTTGTGATGATAGGAGTATCCCCTATGGATGGTCGTTTGCAAAAGATGCAAACTACATTGACCTATCTGCTCTTGATGAGTCCGAGGCAATGTTTCTTTCATTATTCAAAGAACAATTTGATGGAATTATAAATCTTAAGGAGCTTCCAAGAATTAATAATCTCTTTAAAAGATCAGAAGCAATTGTTAAAAGCAAAAGTTTAAAAAAAGAGAACTGGAATAAAAAGATTAGATTCATTGATGCTTCTCATAGATACCTTCCGCCAGCAATTGATGAGGAATTGTCTGCAAAAATTATTAAAGCGACTCTCACTAACTTTCAAATTCTTGGAACTTATAAATCAAGAGAGTCAAAAAAAAGTAGCCAGCATATCTATAATCCTCTTGGGATTGTCTCTCATGGAGCAGTTAAACGATTGATCTGCACAAGAAATAAAGAGGAACTGATTAGGCAACTTCCCATACATCGATTTAGCGCTGTCGAAATTCTTTCAAGCAAAGCATTTGTTACTCAGGGTTTTGATTTGGATGATTATATTGCATCAGGATTTCTTGAATACATTCATAAAAAATCAATTAACTTGGTTGCAGAGTTTCATCCAAAGGCCGGATATCACTTATTTGAGACACCGTTCACAAAAAATCAACTGGCTACTTTTGATTCTAATAAGAACAAAATTATCTTAAAAGCAGAGGTGCCAGATACTGAGGTACTAAGAAGATGGATTTTAAGCTTTGGAAGTCAAATTAATATACGATCTCCCAAATATCTTCGCAATATTGTAGCCAATGAACATCAAGAAGCATTAAAATAGATTATTCTAGGGCCTGTAGCTCAGTTGGTTAGAGCAGTGGACTCATAATCCATTGGTCGTAGGTTCAAGTCCTACCGGGCCCACCAATCACCACTGAAGAAATTCTTTTTGAAAATCTCTTGAGTAGTAATAAGAACGCCATATACTGTCGTCTTCACTAGCAGCTGGAATAAAAAGTAAACACTTTTTAAATAACATGGATCAAAAAAATATCAGAAATATAGCAATCATTGCTCATGTGGATCATGGAAAAACTACTTTGGTTGATAAATTACTTCAGCAGTCTGGTGGTCTGGATCGTAAAAACATAGATACAGTTTGTATCATGGATTCAAACGATCAGGAAAAAGAGAGGGGTATCACAATTATTGCAAAAAATACTGCGATTCAATGGAAAAATCATCATATTAATATCGTAGATACTCCAGGGCATGCTGACTTTGGAGGAGAGGTAGAACGGATCCTTTCAATGGTCGATTCAGTACTTTTATTGGTAGATGCGGTTGATGGGCCAATGCCACAGACAAGGTTTGTGACTCAGAAAGCCTTTGAGAAAGGATTATGCCCAATCTTGGTAGTCAATAAAATTGATAGGCCCGAGGCAAGACCTTATTGGGTAATTGATCAGGTTTTTCAATTATTTGATAACCTTGGTGGCACCAACGAGCAATTAGATTTTTCAATCATTTATGCTTCGGCATTAAGAGGAATAGCTGGCAAAAATCCCGACGCTCTTGAAACAGACATGACGCCCTTGCTTGATATGATTATAGATAAGGTCAAACCTCCGGTAGTTAACAGCAATGCTCCATTCAGGATGCAAATCAGTGCCCTTGATTACAACTCATACGTTGGAACTATTGGGATAGGAAGAATAACCGCGGGTTCGATTAAACCAAACGATAGAATCTTAGTAGCCAATGAAAATAAAACACCAAGAAAAGCCAAGGTACTGCAAGTACTGAGTCATGTTGGGCTCGAGAGGGTTGAGGTCCCTGAGGCCCATGCAGGAGATATCGTGTGCATTACCGGCATAGATGCTTTAAACATATCAGATACCCTATGTGATCCTGACTATCCTAATCCGATGCCATCGCTTAAGGTTGATGAGCCCACAGTAAGCATGATTTTTCAGGTCAATGATTCCCCTTTTGCTGGGAAAGAGGGAAAATACGTTACTGCAAGAAATATCAAAGATAGGCTAGATCAGGAATTAATTCATAATGTTGCCTTGCGCGTCGAGCAAGGCGAGTCCCAAGATAAATTTAAGGTATCGGGACGGGGAGAGCTTCACTTGTCCGTACTGATTGAATCTATGCGAAGAGAAAATTTTGAACTTGCTGTTTCAAAGCCTCAGGTTGTTCAAAAAATCATAGATGAAGAAGTGCATGAGCCTTATGAGCTTGCTGTGATAGATATTGAGGATGCTCATCAGGGACCAATCATGGAGCAGATGGGGCTCAGGAAAGGGGATCTTAAGGGTATTCAAGTCATAGAGAATGGTAGGTTGCGTATGGATTTTATTGTGCCCTCGAGAGGCTTGATTGGTTTTCGCTCAAGCTTCTTAACTTTAACTCAGGGCACTGGCATTCTTACCAGTGTTTTTGATCACTATGGTCCAGCTAAGAAAGGAGAGATAGCCAAGAGACAAAACGGCGTATTGGTATCAATGATCGGCGGTAAAACTTTGGCCTATTCACTATTTAATTTGCAAAACAGAGGAAAAATGTTTGTAGGCCATGGAACAGATGTGTATAAGGGACAAATTGTTGGACTGCATTCAAGAGATAACGACCTTCCTGTAAATCCAACCAAAGCTAAACAACTAACTAATATTCGTGCAGCAGGCACTGATGAAAACCTAATATTGATTCCACATATACAGCATACTTTAGAGCAAGCATTAGAATTTATTGAAGATGATGAACTTGTTGAGGTGACGCCAAAAAGTATTCGTTTAAGAAAAAAGATCATTAGATAGGATCATTTTTCCCAGTCTTTCAAATTGCCGTTAATAAATCAATTTTCGTTGACCTCAGCGTAAACATCACTTGTCCCGTCTCGATATAAAATCAAAACTTCATAGGGCATAAAGCGATCTCCTGCCTCCATACCGGGCGAACCGATTGGCATGCCAGGCACAGAGAGACCTAGAGCATCAGGGTGGCTCTCTGAAAGAAACTGTGCAATAAATTGACTTGGCACATGTCCTTCAAAAATATAACCCTCTGGTGATACGGCTGTGTGACATGACCTGTATTGGGGTCTTATGTCATGCATATCTTTAATTTCGTTTAAATTATCGTGGTCCTGGGTAAATGCATTGAAACCATTATCCTTAATATGCTGTACCCAATTGATACAGCAACCACATGTAGGGGTCTTATGCACTAATAATGAAGTTTCGTCATGAGAGCTTTGTTCCTGAGCGAAGGTATAACCTGCCGTTAATAGGTATATGTAAATGGACAGCATTAAAAAATTTTTATACATCGCGCTATTGATCTCCAGAGTTAAAAATAATACCAGCTTTTCTAAGCCTTTGAATGAGTGCATCTCCAAGACCTGTTGCGCTTGTGAGGACACCTCCAAATTTTTCGCCTCCGGGCAGCTTGTCGCGGTCTTTGATAAGACACAGTGCTGCCTCCACGACAAACAAGGAGGTTACCTTATAACCGGGATCACCCTGACCTCTTATGCTGAAAACCTTCGTCTCCCCAGTCTCGGTCTCAGCGATGAATCTACAATTAAACCAACCCGACTCCTGTAGTTCCCTAGAGGGTCCTTGGCCTGGCTTTTTTAAGAATGATCGAAAGATTTTTCTCAAAGGTGAAAAGAGGATTAATTTAAATAAAACTAAAGCAATCAGCATAAGATAAGCACTGAACTTACTTTTAAAGAATGCAAATTCTCGGTACACAAAATCATTGCCGTAGGTCCTACCTTGTAACTGAAATAGCCCAGCACTTCTCCTCACCACCCGAGTATTGGCCGCAGCCATGATAAAGGGCGCTGACCATCCGTTGAGCTTTTCAATTTTTTTTACCCCAGGCTTTGAGCGACTCTGTCTTTTTTGTTTCTCTGTATAGGTCCCCTCAGGATTTAATAGGAAGGAGGTGAACATCTTTTTATCCAATTTAAGATCAACGAGCGCGAACATCGACTCAATCGTCCCACCGGATAGACCTCCCTTGGCAGAGTGAAACGACTCGATTCTTTTTATGGACTCATTGATATTCTGAAAACAAAAATACACCCCCATATCGGAAGGGATTGAGTCATAGCCGCAAGAGGGGATAACACGTATGCCCTTTGCACTGGCCTCGTCATGATGCTTATCAATAAGCCCCCTCACCCAAAAATTCTCGCCGGTAATATCAACATAATGCGAGCTATTTTTAACGCACGCTGCAACGAGCTTTGAGCCGTATCGGTGAAAGGGGCCCGCTGTTGAAAGCACAACCTTGGTTCTTTGGGTTAACCTGTCTAACGCATCATCATCATCTGAATCTGCAACGATGATCTCTTTGTCTAAAGACAGGCCTTTTAAAATTTGTGTCAGCTTCCCTTCGTTACGGCCTGCAATAGCCCAACGTATATCTGTATTTAAGTTACTTAAATATTTAACGCAAAGCTGACCGGTAAAACCCGATGCGCCATAAACAACTAAGTCGAGATCCTTTGTCATCTTAATTTAGTCATACCTTCCGCCCGTCAATCTGAGCGCTCTGGCGACAAATAAGATCACTGAGGTTGGAAGAATTTGTAAAAGCACCCCGAAAAACTTATAGACCATCCCTGGGATCCAAATTCTTTTACCGGCAAGGGTTGCTCTGACAGCCCCCCTGGCAACAAATTCGGCGCTGTATTTCATAAAGCTAGGGATAGCATCCATGGAATCTTGTAAGCCGCTGGCCTGATGAAACTCGGTGACCGTAAACCCCGGGCAAACATTGGTAGCGGTGATGCCCCTATGTTTATAGTTCGCATTTATTGAGTCGCCGATCCTATTCATGAAGGTCTTTACGGGTCCGTACAAACTTCCCCATCCAGAGGCCGGAGGGGCCAAAGCAGCAAAAGAAGAAATCATCATGACCCTACCGTAGCCACGCTCGAGCATGGCTGGAAGAAATAATTTTGTCAGGTGCACAGCCGACAGCGAGAGGACCCGAAGAAAGTCCTCCTCTTCTTGCTGTGATGTCTCATGAAATTTTTTGTTAATGCTGTAACCTGCATTATTTACAATCACCGTGACCACTTTTCCTTTGCAGGCATCAAAAATCTTTTGGGGAGCGTCATGGCTTTTAAGGTCAGCAACAATAAAACTAACGTCGATTTCATAGGAACGCTTTAGCTCTGTGGCGATGTCAGCGAGCCGGCTCTCTCGTCTGGCGGTTAGGATTAAATTATAGCCCCGCCTGGCAAACTCTTTTGCAACCTCACAGCCGATTCCCGACGAGGCGCCCGTGATGAGTGCATAGTGACCGTTCGTCACAGCTTTCTTAGATTTAGATAGCCTGAATCCTCTGAGATAAGTTGATGAATCTCAACGGTCTCACCCCTGTCATTGACGATCAGGTAATTGTCTGAGCTTGTTTGATCGCTCGTGCATTGTCTGTTGTGCCTTAGGGAAGTGCCCTGCTCTTGGACCTCCCAAGCTGAACAGTCCATGCGGTAGGCATAGCTACCGCTCACGATGAGCTCACCTTCTAAAAAATTAAAGATCGTGTCAAACTCCAGCTCAGGAAAAATAACCTGAAAGACCTCCCAGCCATTAAACCTTATGATGACACCCTCCCGGTTGGCAAAGACCGTCTGATCCTCAAGGTTGATGGGGTAAAGATCCACCTCCTGCCCTTGCCATTGTGCTCGCCATAGGAACTGATCTACATCAACCCCCTCTGCTCGAGAAGCCTGGATATCGTTTAGCTGGGTAGAGTAGTTCACACAACCCGCCATCACAAATAAAAAAATAAAGATATGCAGTCTAGCCATTACTGCAGGTAAGAGGGGTTCATGTGTTGCATAGAAAACCAAAATTGACCCATAAATCCATCAAGGTATTGTCCCCCATCCCGCTGGATAAATCTAACCTTTGTGCGACTTCTTCTCGAGATATTTTGATTAACGTAATTTGACCATGGGACCGAAAAATAAAGGCCCTTATCGAAGCTGCCCTCCCCAAAATCCTCATACGAGACATCGGTAAAAGTGGCAAAGGCACCCACCTCCCAGCCCGAATCAAAGCTCCTCCTAAAGTCAAAGGTTACACCCCTATCTCCTGCCAGGTACTGTCCCGCATGGACAGCGAGATCCATATCAAAAAAGGGCGAGTCCCAGTAACCGCTGATAAATAGCGTTGTGGCCTCAAGATCATTGAACCTGAGCCCTCGATCAAAAGCTCTCTGACGCAGCTTTGCGAAGTTCACGCCGTAGGCAAAATCACTAAAGGGATTGTAATTTAATAGGTCAACACTAATCCCAGCATACATCCACTCAAGATAGCCTATCGATACATCGTATTTCCATGCGCTACTAAGGTTGCCCCTCTTGTTGAGGTACAAATAATCAAGCCCTGACTTGCCTTGCGTCAGATACTGCATGAGCTCTGTCCTTACATGCGGTAAGCGACTGCTTGCATCTCTTTGGTTATCATCAAACTCATCGTAGATTGACCACTCGTAGCGACCCAAGAGCGCCCACTCATTGAAGAGACGAAATGTCACGTTAGGTCCAAAAGTTAGCCAAGGCCGAACGGGGTTATCAGGGTCAAACAATTGCTGCTTGAATTTAAAAGACCAATCAAGATTAAAATCTGACGGGCCTCGGTGCCAGTTCGATGAGGCATAGGGATTGAGTGGGTTGAGCGCTAACGGTGCTAGCCCATTAGCACGGTACTCATCTAAATCAACGAGCAACTCATAGCTCTGGAACCCCTCATCCAGGATGATGACCCTAGCTGCTACCACCTCGCGCGGGAGATGAAGCGATAAGAGCTCTAGAGTTTCAATTACCAGGTCTCCAGCATAGTTAACCCTTGCCGCAGACACGACTACTGTGATGCGACCCTCTTGTATCTCACCGTCTATGATATTGATGCCCCGCCTGTAGGCATCATAATTTAATAGCTCAAATA
>Ga0255761_10002305_pt1 | contig 17640 bp, 15 predicted proteins | sample 071ome_29_FD_179961 | JGI IMG/M metagenome (GOLD analysis project Ga0255761, IMG submission 179961) | Coastal salt marsh microbial communities from the Groves Creek Marsh, Skidaway Island, Georgia - 071407BT metaG (version 2) | ecosystem: Environmental > Aquatic > Marine > Intertidal zone >... | reverse complement strand
TCCTGGTCGCTTCTTCGACTGACTGACGAGTCCCACCGCGCGAGCCGGGTGCTCGAGGCCAACGATGGTTCGCTAACTCAGCCATTCGAAGTTGAACAGATAAGTGCCAAGGCTCCGAAACAGTTCGGCCCATGGTGATCGAACCACCGAGCGTTCCTCTCCAGCGTTTATCGTGCTCGTCTTGATGTCCAATCAGTATCTAGACTGAACCAATCAAGCTCAATGCATTCATTGATGATTGCTCAGCAGCAAAATTGTTCTTCTCTTCCGTTCCCTTCTCTTCTCTCTTCTTTTATCTTCTCTTCTCCTCTCCTGTCCTCTCAGAGAGCCACGTGCTCCCAACACTCAAAGGGCATCGGTGAATCGATGGTTTTAATCGATTTGGCTGATGCGGAACGCTTCAACTGACGAGGTAGATTGCCGTCGGCAAAAAGGCGGCAATACTCACCGCCTAGGCGTCACAATTTTGACGAATTTGGGATTTTTTCGAATGTTCAGATAAATTAATTCAATAAAAACAGATAGATAGAGCATTTTTGAGCGCTGGCACGGCTTGTGCTTCCTAGGGTACCGACAGGTCTAACTCGTTGGATACCGAAGGAATCGATATGTCAGAACCAACACGCTCTACCCGCGAAAACCGAGCAAGTGCGCGCGCCACAATCTGTGACTCGCCAGCATTGAGCAATCGTGTGCCGGCTTCACCCGCCTCAAGCTTTAGGGCGCCGCCACCAACTGCTCGTAGTATGCAAGCAGGGTCCCTCCAACTGCCTAATGCTAGACGATGGCGGCGGGTCCTTGGCTCGGTTGTGATGATTGGCTCAATGATCTGGGGTGTCTCAAACGCATCCGAGCGCAATGAGATACCTGAAGCGGCGGGTTCATCATTTCTCAGTGCTTCGCATGATGGGTCTGTGAGCGATAGAGCGGGAGTCACCAAGTCATCGAATAACGCGACTCAATCTTTGGCGCGTTTTTTGTGGGAAGGTGATCATGAGGCGCCAACTGGTGGAACCGCTCGTTATCTGTGGGAAGAGTCATCTCAACTGTCTCGATTTCTGTGGGACGAGCCCGCTCAGGTCACCCGATATTTATGGGATGAGCCTGTTTCTGTTGCTGCTTTTTTGTGGGGCGAGTTCGCCGAGCGAAATGCAGCGACTACCGATGAAGTGATTGACCCAGTAATGACTGGGCAGCGCGATCAGGCAGAATCCAGCGACCAATTAGCAGCGACTGAAAAACGTAGCCCGCTTTCATCTGAGGTGCCTCTCGCCGTTAGCGTTCGAGCAGCAGATCGGGTTAACGCGATGGCGCTCCATGAACACGGATTGACGGGCGCGGGTGTTGGTGTCGCAATCATCGACACAGGAATGTGGAACCACCCGAGCCTAACGCAAGATAGCAAGGGGCAATCAAGGGTCAAAGTCGTCTATGACGCGACGAGTAACGACATCCTATCTGTGGCCAGCGACATTCAAGGTCACGGTTCCCACATTGCTGCAGTGCTCGCTTCATCGCGAGTTCACGAGCTGGCTGACCCATCGTTCCGGTTGAAGTCAGTATGCGCTGGTTTGATTCATCGATTGAGCCGCGCGTTACCCTGATACTTCGCGACATTACTCGTCAGCTTGAGCAAGAGGATGCGGTCCTGCGAAGTGCTTACTTTGATAGTTTGACTTTACTGCCTAACCGGACGCTGTTTTTGGATCGTGTGGAAAGTCGATTGGCGAACGCAGGTTACATTGACGAGGAGCTGATTGGGATCGCGTATCTCAGGATTGCTGAGATCAGCGAAGTCAGGCAAGGATATGGATCGAGCGCGGGTGACGAGGTGATCAACGAGATGGTCAGCCGTTGGCAGCCTTTACTCCTGCGTGGCGAGACTTTGGCTCATTTTGGTGGAGGGGAGTTTGGTTTGCTCATGAGCGGCCATCGAGACTTGACCAAAGTGCAATCGCTTGAGCCTGCCTCGACCCTCGCACGCGATCAAGCAAAAATGTTGGCGTTACTCGAAGCACTGATCGAGCGAGCGAAAGAGGACATACAAATTGATCTCGGCCACCAGTTGAACCTAAGCGCGAGGGTGGGTATCTCGGTCAACCAGCGAGCGAGCGAATCCGCAGAACAGCTCCTTCGTAATGCCGAATCTGCGCAGGCTAGGGCCTCAGAATCGGTACCCTGCGTTTTGTTCGACCAGGAGATGCACTTAACCGCCAGTAATGAGCTCGCGTTGAGAAATGCCGTTCATCAAGCGATTCAGACGCGGTCGATTCAGCCCTTTCTTCAACCCATTGTGCGACTTGACTCTAAAAAGATCGTAGGCTTTGAGGCCCTTGCAAGATGGCACAACGATGGGCAAGAGGTGAACTCTCCCGGGACGTTTATTCCCGCCGCCGAGCGCTCCGGCCTGATTGGGTCGCTTGGTAATTTGATGCTCTACGATATTGGTGCTATCTGCGAGCGTTACTCTTGGCTTAAAGAGTATGGCCTTAGCATCGCTGTCAATATTGCCGCTTCGCAGTTCGATGATCGATTAATAGCAACCCTCTCGACGCTCGCAGCTGAGTACCCTGCGATTGAGTCAGTGCTATCGCTTGAGATCACAGAGGGGACCGCGATGTCCGGCTCGGAATCCACGCTGAACTTGATTCGAGAGCTTAGAAATTTAGGATTCAGAGTGAGTGTTGATGACTTCGGTACAGGCTATTCATCGCTCAGCTATCTGAAGCAGTTTCCACTCGACACGTTGAAGATCGATCGATCGTTTATCACGGGTTTGCAGCCTGAAACCGATGGGTACGTCATCGTCAAAGCCATCATTGATCTCGCCAAAGCGCTTGGCCTGCCCACAGTTGCCGAGGGTATTGAGACAGAGCAGGAGATGGAATTATTGCGAGCGCTCGGATGCGACTTCGGTCAGGGTTTTTACTTTCAGGCAGCCACCCGCGTCGAAGAAATAGACCACTGCTACAAAAACGGCTTACCGCTAGGCCGAGCATTCACTGCTTAGCGGAAACGACTGCTCGGCTCGGATGCATACGTCCGCAGTGAAGTGGGCGCTGACACCAGACGTGTCGCCTCTCCCCAGTTTCTGTTTTTTGATCTTTGCTCACATCCAGTAAAACAGTGCTTTGCACATGTAACTATTCTATGGGTCGCTCTAGGGAAGTAGCGCTCCACCATCGACATCGATGACAACTCCGGTCATGTAGGTGTTGCTCATGCAAAGCAGAATCGCCTCGGCGACTTCTTCGGGCTGCCCCACGCGACCCAAGGGGAAATTGGCGCCGATTGCGTCTAGGGTGGCGGCCTTTTTCTCCCCAAAGTGATCGAACATTGGGGTGTCAATAATGCCTGGTGCGACGCCGTTGATCCGAATCGGCGCGAGTTCGGGCGTTAGGGCCCGTACAAAGCCTTCGACGGCGCATCCCGTGCAACTGACCGAGATCATGCCCGGATTACACTTTCTTGCTGGCGTTCCAGAGACAAGCGTGATGGAGGCATCTTCTACCAAGTGTGGGACGCCTTGTCGAACGACATGGGTGTAGCCCCAAAACTTATCGAAAGCAGCGCGAAACTGCTCATCGGTTTGTGACATGAAAGGCCCGTTAGTCCGAGTCGCCCCGGTGGCGGCGCCAACGAGGTGATGAATAGGGCCAGCCTCGTTAAACAATGCGCTAAGTCCCTCGGGGTCGTGGGTGTCGACTTGCCTAAATTGAATGTCAGGGTAGCTCGCCTGGCAGGCTTCGATTTTGTCGAGCGAGCGCCCAGCGGCAAATACTGTTGCGCCACGCCGCGCGGACGATATTGCTGTTGCCAGACCAATACCCGATGTGCCCCCAATTACAACTACATTCATGCCGTCCATTATCAATCAGATCTCCAAGCTTATGTTGCTTCTGTTTACTTACCGCTATCACGACTCTACCAGTAGATTCTGCCTCGAACCATGACCTCATTATTCGTAGGACCCTGCGACTTGTGAAATGGCAGAAATCGCGTGTTAGAGTGCGCTGGCAAGGAACGGGAGGCATCGGTGGATTCACCCAATTGGATGACGGGCGCGATGGCGTCTGACGAGAAAGCTGCGCGAGTCGAGGTTGATGGTGCGCAGATCGCTTATAGCGTCTGGGGGGACACGTCGAACCCCGGAATGATCCTGATTCATGGGAGTAACGCGCATCGTCACTGGTGGCAATGGGTTGCACCCTACCTCGCTAGGCGTTTTCGAGTAGCGGCAATTGATTTGTCAGGACACGGTGATAGTGATTGGCGAGAAGCGTATTCGGGCGAGACGTTTGCCAAGGAGGTCATGGCTGTTTGCAGGGATGCAGAACTTGGAGAAAAACCTGTCGTGGTGGCGCACAGTTTTGGCGGATTTGTTGGTCTTGAGACGGCTCATCATTACGGGGACCAACTTCGAGGCGTGGTATTCGCCGATTTTACAGTGGCGCCCCGAGCGCAATATGTAGAGTGGGGTAATCAACGCGCCGAGCGTGGAGGCCCCGCAAGACCCACCAGGATTTATGAGGATCGTGACGTTGCCCTCGGGCGGTATCGACTGATACCCGAACAGCCCAATCGATATCCTGAAGTATTGGCATTCCTTGCTGAGAAATCGCTGCGAGCGGTTGACGGCGGTTGGACGTGGAAATTTGATCCAACATTGTTTGATGATCTTGAGATGGGTATCGATCAAAAGGATAAGTTTGAGGCCCTTCGTTGCCCGTCCGCTTTGATATTGGGTGAGCACTCGACTGATGAAGGCGCATACTTTGCCGACCATATGATTCGGGTTGCACCTTATGCTTTGCCGAGCATTACGCTCTATGAAACGCACCACCATTTTATGCTGGAGGAGCCGATTGCCACGGTTAGCGCGATCGAAGCCCTGGTGGCACCGTGGCTTTAGTGAGGACGATAGGGATCGTGCCTAGGCGCAACGATCTCCTCTAGAGGTGTCTGATGCAAAAAGAAATTAACCATCCGTTTGCACATCCTATTGCCCGAAGGAATAAGTCGAATCGGCCCACCTTGTTGTTTGCGCTGGTAGCGATGCTAACGGCAGGCGCCAGCAAAATAGCGCAGGCAGCGGATGTGGTGATTGAGACCAATCGAGGCGTGATTGAGGTCGTGCTGGACGCTGAGCGTGCGCCACTGACAGTTGCTAACTTTTTGGCTTATGTAGCCGCCGATGGATACAAGGATGTGCTGTTTCATCGCGTGATTCCAGGATTTATGGTGCAGACCGGGGGTTATCGAGGCGATTTAACGCTGTTGCCTGAATCCGATGAACTGAGGAATGAAGCAGATAATGGATTGACTAATAAGCGAGGCACACTGGCCATGGCCAGGATGGATGCCATTGACAGTGCGACACGTCAGTTCTTTATCAACGTCGCTGACAACCCACACCTTGATCATCAGCAGGCAAGTTGCACGCGGCGAGAGGAAGAAGAGCGAGTGGCGGCCGCGGAGCGGGGACTCCTAAAGCCGAGAACTTGCGCGAGCTTTGGATACGCGGTCTTTGGTCGCGTCGTCGCTGGAATGGAGGTCGTTGATGATATTGCTGATCAAGACACTGATATCCAGGGAGATTTCTTGGATTTTCCCGTCGAACCGATTCTCATTAAGCAAATAGTGATCAAGTAGAGGTCTACTTATGGCGATGCTACCCAATGGGCAACTGCGCTTCGCGCACGGTTTACTATGGACAGCCCTTCTCGCGCTCGGCATGCAAAGTGACCCGCTCTTCGCGCAGACATCAGAAGAATCAAAGTCGGACACCAAAGATGGTCTAGTGGTTCTCGTTGCGGTAGATCAGCTTCGGCGAGACCGGTTGGCCGAGGTGGCAGGTGGAGCGCTCAGCCAGTTGCTTGCTGAGGGGAGAGTATTCGATCGGGCGGTGCTCGGTCATGGAGTGTCCACAACTTGTCCTGGACACGCCGTGATGTTGACGGGTCTGCACCCCAATCGACATGGGCTTCCAAGCAATACGTTTTTTGACAGGGAGGCAGGCAAGGTTCGGTACTGTCTTGAGGATGACGATCCAGAGACGTTAGTGCTCGGAGGAGCAGACAGACGCAGCCCGAGGAATATGACTGCGACTACGTTTGGAGACTGGCTGAAGCGTGAGCGACCAAGCAGTAAGGTGTTCAGCGTTGCGGCAAAAGACCGAGCGGCCATTGCGATGGGTGGCCAGCAGCCTGATGGGGTTTACTGGTTTGATCGATCTCAAGGGCGATTTACTACGAGCGGCTATTACTCGAAAACCCTCCCGAGTTACGTAAAGGCATTTAATGGGAGTGAGCCCACGGAGGATGGCTTTATGGCCAGTCTGCCAATGGAGTGGACCCATCCGACGGGTCGATTGCGCCCAGATGATTACGAAGGAGAGGACCCTAGGCTCAACCGAGTAAGCGGTCATCCTGTCATCAGTGCTGATGCAGCAACGTCAGCGGCATCTCTGTATCCATCTCCCTATATGGATTCGGTGACCGTGGATCTTGCGATGCGAGTGCTCGAGGCAGAACAGCTGGGCAGCCGGGGTGCGCTGGATGTTCTCGCGGTCGGTCTGTCTGCGACTGACACGATTGGGCACTTGTATGGTCCTAGGAGCGCCGAGGCAGAAGATGGCCTGAGACGGCTCGACGCGGATTTAGACCGACTACTTGAAGCGCTGATGAGCAGCGTTCCTCGAAACAAGCTGTGGATTGTTTTGACTGCTGATCACGGAGTGGCTGAGCTGCCTGAATGGCGTCGTGAGCAGCGTTCGCTCAAGTGTCCGGAGCCGAGCGGTCGTATCAGCTACCTGGATCTGGGCGGAGCTATCTTCTGGGGGATTTATAAACACTTTAGCTGGCCGTTTGGAGATCCGAGAGACTGGGTCAGTCTTGACGGCGGACATCTTGTGGTCAATCGAGCGAAAGCGCGAGCAGAGGGGGTTGATCCGGGCGACGTCATCGTTGCGCTCGAGGCAGCCCTTGAATCGCTCGACTATGTTGTGGAGGCATGGCGGGCAGACGAGCTGCTCGACGCCAAAGACGAGGCAGGCCGACTGATGGCCAAAAGTTACGTTCCTGGCCGAACGGGCGATTTATTGCTTCAGCTGGCGGAGGACTGTTTGATTGACGAGCTAGGGACAACTCACGGATCGCTGTACGCCTATGATCGGGATGTTCCTCTTGTGATTGCAGGCCCAGGCGTAATGTCAGGCGTCGACAGTCAGCCAGCCGAAACGGTAGACATCGGGCCAACCCTCGCCGATTTGTTGGGCGTAACGCCTCCGCCCGCTTTGGATGGCGAGATTTTGAGGTTGCACGGAGATCGCTGATCTGGCGATTCGATCCGTCAATAGCGGCGCCCGCCTACTCTTGCCCATACCTGCTCTTGCCCATAAAGGAAGAGGCTCAAGTCACCATTGTGTGATGAATCCTTCGGTGACAGTCGCTTTAGGCCAGCTCTTCCAACTTTTTTCCGTGCTTTATCTCAAGCGTTTTGATGAGCGCTTTTTGGCAAAAGCTTTTTGCCGAAAGCTTTTTGCCGAAAGTTTTTAGGGAACGTTTTTTGATAAAAGCCTGCGACCGAAGCTGTCGAACGAAGACGCTAAACGAAGCCGCTCAACAAAGCGTCGAAATGTAGTGTCTGACGAACAATATATAGCTCACGTTTTGAATGTCTGCATAGAGCGTTTGTTGGAAAGGCTCATCGTTATTTGCCTGCCAGCGAATGGCTCGATTCAGAGCCTTGTTGCTCAGTTCTTGCGGGGGCCAGGCTAGCCCTTGAGAGTTTCAAATCATTTATTCACCGCGGCACGCGAGAACTTTCCTCTTTCAGTTCATTGACCCAGAGAACCAATTGTGGCGTGATCGAGAGTTATTGGTTAGCGTTGTGAGGAATGCGCATGGCTGGACCGACCCTCTAAGTCGACCCTCTGATTAAAAAGGAGACTGTCACATGAAAATTGAATCGCTGACACCGCATCTCGGTGCAAAAGTTTGGGGCATCGATTTGAGTGAGCCGATGAGCGATGAAACCTTTAGCCAGATTCAGGCACTGATGAGGGATTGGTCGGTGCTGGTCTTCCCTGAACAAGATTTAAGCCAGGAGGATCACAAGCGATTTGGGGCTAGATTTGGAACCTTGCACACGCATCCCATGCACCATATTCGAGCAGATATTGACCCTCATATTTTGAAGGTCAAAACCACCAAAGATTCCGCGTACACGGCAGGTGACGGTTGGCACACCGATGTCACGTGCGATGATCACCCACCTAAGGTCTCCCTTTTGTATATGAAAGAAGTCCCTGAGTGTGGCGGGGGCGACACGCTCTATGCGGATATGTATCTTGCCTATGAATTACTGTCAGAGCCGATGAAGCAATTTCTGAGTGGACTTGAGGCCCTCCATGATGGCGGGTTGCCTTACGTCGGTGCCTATAAATCGACGCCACCTGAGGGTGGGTATCCAGTGAGCACGCACCCGGTTGTTGCGATGCACCCCGAGACGGGGCGGCCGGTGCTCTATGTTAATAGTGGCTTCACTTCTAGGATCAAAGGACTGTCAGCCTTTGAAAGTCGCAGTGTGCTCGACATGCTGTTTCGTCATATCGACTCGACGCCGAGACTAACCGCTCGAGTAAGCTGGGAACCCGGCATGCTGACGCTCTGGGATAACCGCTGCACTCAGCATCATGCTGTGTGGGATTATTATCCGCACTCACGTTACGGCGAGCGTGTGTCCGTCATTGCCGAAGATCGGCCCGCAGCGTACAGCGATGCTTCGATACATTAGCGCCCTGGCTTGGTTCAACCTGCCTATCGGTGCTGCTATTCAAGACGACTATCTAAGACGGCTTGTGAGAATGGCGCTTAAGGATTAGTCGCCGGGGATGTCCTTTCGAACGATTTGCGCTCGAGCGCCGGCGCGCTAGCGCGCCTAGACCCTCCAGCCTCAGGCAATTTTGTAAACCTCTGCAGCAGTACCGTAGAACAGCCTTGCTTGATCCGCCTTCGGGCGCGATGCGGCGATCTTTTTGAGCCCGTTGTAAAGCACTGGATAGGAAATCGAGTATTTGTCTACTGGAAAATTGCTTTCCATCATGCAGCGATCTACGCCAAAACAGTCGATCATGTGCTCGTAATACGGCTGTTGAGCCGCGACAAACTCATCGCTAGTGGCTGGTTGGTCCCGCTCGCTCCAGCCAAACCCGTTGTCTGGCATAGCCATTCCGCCTAACTTCGCGACTACGTTCGGGCATTGCTCGGCGATCGCTGCGACATCCGCTTGCCATTCTGTAAAGCGCGCCTCTCTTGTGTCGGCATAAGGTCCAACGCCAAGAGGCGTACCGAAATGATCGAGGATCATAACCGTCTCTGGGCATGCCTTCGCCAAAGCTAAGAAGTCCTGATTTTGATAATGATAGTGCCAAGTGTCATAGGTTAAGCCCAGGTCTCCCAGCAGTCTGACGCCCGCTCGAAAATCAGAGTTTGCGTAGAGCCCCTCCGGGGCTGAACCGGCAATGAAGAGCGCTTCCGGATGCGTCGCCCTGGCACCCGCGTGCCTGATTCCTCTGAATAACCCGCGTCCTAATGCGGTGTGCTGAGAAAGCAGGGACCGTAGTTTGTCCTCTGGAAGCCTCAGGTCTACTCGACTGACAATGGCAGCGATTTGGGCCCGGTCTGTACACGCTTCACCACGCTCAGCCTCGCCGGCGACAAATGCTGTTTCGCCAAGGGGCGCCTCCTCGATCGGCCCTGTCTTTCGATATTCAGCGTGGCATTCGACGAAAACCGTCTTTTTGATGCGGTGTCCGCTTTCAGTGTCTGACCAGAGGTCCTCGAGGAGATAGTTTCCACCCTGGCGACGCCATAGATGGTGATGGGGATCGATGATGGGTAACTCTGGTGCAACGATGGCTTCTTCGACTTGAGAGAGCCACTCCGTGGTTCCGGCCTTAGGGTGGGGCATGAAATCCTCGCAATGGTTGAGTGCAATGTTTCTGCGATAGTGTGGTTAAATCGAATAGTTAGCAAGGCGGAGGGTATGTGACTTTCCATTCGCGCTAGCGGCAGTCGCGGTGAGGAAGGTTATGAACGAAGCCCCACAAGTGGTTGACTGCTTTCTCTAAGCGAAGCGAAACGGGAACGGGGTTGATCGACAAGCATGGGCTACGACAGGAATCGGCCGATCTCGAGCCGGAGGTAAGGGGTTCAGACCCTGGCAGCAGAGCCTCGGCTCGTCTGGGAATCAATTGTTAAATGTTTATTGAGGGAGAGAGTTTTGAAAGGGCAAGTGCATTATGAGGTGACTGGTCAGTCGGCCATCCTGAGTATCGATAACGCGCCGGTGAATCCATTATCCAGTGGGGTTCGGCAGGGGTTGTTTGATGGGGTAGCGAAAGCGCTTGAAGACGAGAAGGTGACTTCCATCATTCTAACGGGCTTAAACCGAGCGTTTATTGCCGGCGCGGATATCAGTGAATTCGGCGCAGCTGCAACCGAGGGTGCCAGTCTAGATGCTGTCCTGCAAAAAATGGAAGGGAGCACCAAGCCTGTGATTGCAGCGATCAACGGAACCGCATTTGGAGGCGGGCTTGAGGTTGCACTTTGCTGTGATTATCGAGTGGCTGCCTCGTCTGCACCGCTTGGGTTGCCAGAAGTTAAATTGGGATTGCTTCCTGGCGCAGGGGGGACGCAAAGACTTCCCCGTCTAATAGGCGCTCCCAAAGCGCTCCCTATGATTATTTCAGGAGACCCGGTAGATGCGTCAACGGCACTCACCCTGGGACTGGTCGATGAAGTGACCGATGGTGCTGTTGTGGAGGCCGCGATTGCGTTCGCCGAGGATTTGTTAGCAAAGGGTAATCCCACAAGGAAAATAAGAGACCTAGACCAACACGTTGCTGCAGATCGAGCCGATACTGCCTGGCTGACCGATGTCCGAGGACAAATCGATCGGACCCATCGTGGTCAGTTCGCACCTGAGCAAATTGTGAAATGCGTTGAAGCGGCAGTTATGAGCGACGATTTCGACACAGGGATGGGTGTTGAAAAAGCGTGCTTTGCGGAGTGTTTGAATCATTCGCAGCGGGAAGCGCTCATTCACATCTTTTTCGCAGAGCGCGCCGCAAACAAAATTCCTGGACTTGCCGGTGATGTGCCGCTCATGGATATCAAAGAGGCGGCGGTGGTTGGCGCTGGCACCATGGGCGGAGGCATCGCCATGTGTTTTGCCAACGCTGGGATCCCAGTCAAAGTGTACGACAACAGCTCAGAGGGCTTGGAGCGTGGCGTGAGCGTGATCCGCTCCAACTACGCCCGAACCGTATCGAAGGGGCGCCTCAGCCAGAGCGACATGGACGATCGCATGGCGAAGATTGAGCCCGTTACAACCATGGAGGCTTTTCAAAATGCTGACGTAGTGGTGGAAGCGGTCTATGAGAACCTTGACCTTAAGAAACAGATATTCGAGACCTTGGACGGCATCATGAAGCCAGGCGCGCTCCTTGCGACCAATACATCAGGACTGGATGTGGATGCGATAGCGGCGAGCACCTCTCGACCCGAATCTGTGTGTGGTATGCATTTTTTCAGTCCAGCCAATGTGATGCGTTTGCTTGAAGTTGTTCGAGGTGAGGCGTCTTCTCCAGAGACCCTAGCCACCGCCATGGCGATGGGTAAACGCATGGGTAAGGTTAGCGTCATGGCTGGCAACTGCCCGGGATTTATCGGTAATCGAATGTTGGGGGGCTATACCCGACAGGCAAATTTGATGATTCTGGAGGGTGCAGCGCCAGATCAAATCGACCGCGTCATGTACGAGTTCGGTTTGGCCATGGGTCCTTTTGCCATGGCGGACATGGTTGGGCTCGATCTAGGATGGCGTGCTCGCAAGATGCGAGGAGGCTCTAATGAGATCACGGCAAGGATACCTGACGCATTGTGTGAGCTTGATCGTTATGGGCAAAAAAATGGCAAGGGGTACTACCGTTACGAAGAGGGTAGCCGGACACCGATACCTGACCCCATTACTAGTGAGGTGATTGAAAAAGTAGCCACTGATCTAGGGTATGAGCGAAAAACATTCTCGGATGAGGAAATCCTCAAACGCTGTGTTTATCCCCTAATCAATATCGGCGCGCAACTGCTCGACGAAGGTCATGCCTTACGGGCGGGTGACATCGATACGGTATATGTGAACGGCTACGGCTTTCCAACATATGTGGGTGGGCCCATGTGGTATGCCGACGTGGTTGGTCTCGATCAGGTGCTGGCAGATATGGAGCGCTTTTACGCTGAAACGGGAGACGAGGCATGGAAGCCTGCCAAGTTGCTTACGAACTTGGTGAAAGAGGGTAAAACACTCGCTTCTCTTGGTTAGCTCTGCACTGCCTTTATCGGTAGATTGATGCGCCACGGTTCTGTCTTGGTGATCAAGGGGGTATCGACATGGATGAATTCAAGGGACGCTGGCAGGCCCTGGAATCAGAGGATGCTGGGTCAAGACTTGTCGGCGGTGCGCTCGCTCGCTCTGTCTCTGAGTGCTTTATGGCAGGGTACCAAATCGCGCTCGATCGTACTTTCCACTTGAGAGACGCTCGTTGGGGAGCCCTCGCGGTGAGCGAGGGGTTCGACGGTCATCCGCCGGTCACGATGGATGGAGAATCAGCGCTCGCAGGTAGCAAAACTTGGGTGCCGGGAGCGCCCTATGTCGATACTGTCATAATTCGAGTGGGCCGAGGCCAAGACTCGATCTTTGTCCAAATTGATCTGCCGTGTGGTGGTGTTAGGACCGCGCTTAGGGAAAAAGATGGTTTCCTTGATGATCTAGACATCGGGATGGTTCACCTTGATCGGGTCCCGCAACGCTCGTACCGAGTGATTGATGCGTTCCCTGTCCGTCTATTTCCTTTAATGGAGGCGACTAGTTTCTTCGCCGTTTTGATGACTGTTGCTGACCAAACGGGCGCCTCGATTCATTCGGCGTTGTTGGACGAGTCGCATGAGATGGTGCAAATCTCCGCGACTGAACTGAACGTTGAAGATGCCAAGCAGTTTGTTGAGCGTGCGCAAGACTGGCTCAGGTCCAATCCAACTTGGGCTGAGCGTTCCCTGGCTGGCTGGACGACTGATCAAAAACTCGTCTCGATGTACGCGGGACTCGCAAACCACTGATCGCCCGTTTTCAGCCGGCGCTCTAGGTGCAGCGGTGCCCGTGATATGTGGCTCGATGCCCGAAGGAATTGTTGGTCTCGGTTCCTATTTATTGGAAGCTAGCTTTTTTCGAAGCACGGTCATGGTTTTAGCGGCTTGCTTATCCCCCTGGCGTGTCGCCACCGCGATGCCTTGGGAATATATCTCATCGGCCCCTGCGATATCCCCCAGAGACTGAAGCACCTGCGCTAGTTTTAAATACGCAGCGGAGTACTCGGGATCAAAACCTAGGCATGCGGTTAAATGGGCTTTAGCCTGCTCCTTTGCCGCCTGATCAGACATCGCTGCGTAGGCTGTGCCCAATCCGTAGCGTACGAGGGCTCCATCTTTGCCTTTGGAGAGCATTGCCTCTAAGTTTTCAATTTGCGTCATCGATTAAAACACCCCCTCTTTTGATTTTGCCTTCTGAGTGGATCAATGGCTCAGTGCGAACGTTAAGCGGTCCATTCAGGTTGACCAGTAACAAGATAACAAACTTCTGTACTGAGGCCTGCAATAAGAGGCGTCATCGAGCTTGAATGGTTTAAGATCAGATCTAACCGCGAAAGCAGACCCGTCATTTCAGAAGCCAAGGCTTTCCCATTCATCCTCAGAGAAAAACTATGAGCGAACACGCGCATTCGATCAGCCTAACGCCCATTCGGGATGAGATGATTGAAACCATTCTTTCGTTGAACAACGCCAATACTCCCCATGTTAACGCCCTGAATAGGGAGCGGTTGGAGGCGCTGATCGCCATGTCTGATGTCGACTTGGCTGCCATCGACGATAGCGACGCGGTTCAAGGCTTTGCGCTCGTTTTTATGCCGGGGCGAAACTACGATAGTTTGAATTATCGATGGTTCGAGTCACGCTTCGAGCAGTTCTTATATCTGGATCGCATCGTCGTTCTCCCAAACGCCCGACGAATGGGCGTTGGTCGCTCGTTGTATGACGTGGTGTTTCAGGTAGCCAAAACAACTCGTGCCGAGCGGGTCTGCTGCGAGGTGAATTTAGAACCGCCTAATCCAGGTTCGATCCGCTTCCATGAACAGTTGGGCTTCCAAGGAATTGGTGAGCAATCCACGGAAGAAGGTAAGAAGCGGGTGTTGCTGATGGAAAAGCGAATCCAGAGTGAGTTACCTAGATGAGCCAAAGCTATCACGGTTGGATTGTGGTTGCCGTGGTGACGGTGCTTGGGCTGCTTTACGCGTGGTTCAGATCGCCCGAACCTCCCTCCACACCGCCTCAGCAATTGGAAAAGATCGCTTCTGAGCCGACCACGCTGACGAGCGTTGCAGCCTCTATGGAGCGGTGTACTCGCCAGGGAGACACCGTAGAGATGTTGGGGTCAGTTAAGAATACTGGGACGACGCGAGTGTCTCGCGTGGTTGTAGAAACACTCTGGAAAGATGAGTTTGGGTTGGTGGTGGAGCGGGGCAGCGTGTTCGCGGTAGGAGAGGATGCGCCTTTGGCGCCGGGTATGAGCCGAGCCTTTACCGATACTACCCGCCATCGGCGGGTGACTCGCTGTAATGTTGAGGTTGCTGACTATTGGGCGGACGAGCCCAGGTCATGAGCCCGTTGACAAAGGAAGAACAGTTAGCCTATCAGGCCGACGGGTTTGTCATCCGACGTAATCAGTTCACTCATTCCTTGATGGCTCGCGTCAACCAAGCGCTGGATATCGCAGAGAAGGAATTGCTGGCGGCTGCTAGCATTGATGGAAGAGCGTATGCCATGGATGGTCGGCCCTTCGTTGATATTGGCCACCGGACCTTGCAATTTGAATTTGGCGAAGCATGGACAGAGGCGAGGCAATTGCGGGTAGTCGAGCCCATCGCCGATTGCACGCCACTCCTCGACTGGCTGATCAGGACGCCTCAAATGACAGGGCCAATTCAATCAATCTTGTCGTGCGATCGATTGTCGCTGTGGACAGACAAACTCAATTTCAAGGCGGCAGGCGGCACAGGATTTGAGTGGCACCAGGATGCACCTTACTGGACGCCAGTCTCAGATTCGGTCGCGGAAATGCCTAATGTCATGGTTGCGCTTGATCAGGCTTCGGAAGCTTCTGGCTGCCTTCGGGGAATTCGCGGTAGCCATTTAGGGGGCGCTTACCCAGGTAAGCAAGATGGCTCGCCACTCGCAGGCTTTTACACAGATCCTGCTTGTTTCGACCTGACAGCGGCAGTGAATTTTGAGGTCAATGCGGGCGATTTGATTATTTTTGATCCTTTCTTGGTCCATGGCTCGACGGATAACAATACAAGTAACCGTCGACGAGCTTTGATTGTTACTTATCAGCCTGCCGACCAACCATCCCTCAAGTCGGAACGTGTCATTAATCTTTAGAGCGGTAGGCTAACCGCATCATTGAGGCGTCTGGATTCGAGGAACCGTCGTAAGACGATCCATGAGCGATTCAGTACCGACCCTGAGACTGATCCTTGGGGATCAACTCAACGCCAGCCACTCATGGTTCAGGGTAGTAGACGAGAACGTTGTTTACCTTCTCGCTGAATTGCACGAAGAAGCCCGTTACGCCCCGCACCATATTCAAAAGCTGCAGGCCTTCTTTCTTGCGATGCACCAGTTCAGTGCCAAGCTAAGACAAGCGGGGCATACGGTCATTCACTTAACGCTGGACGACACGGCCGAGTGTTCCTCCCTCGCTGTGCTAATCGACCAGGTGATGAATGAGCATCAATTGGTTCGATTCGAATATCAATCCCCTGACGAATATCGACTCCGATCTCAACTAGAAACGCTGTGCACAACCCGGGGGTGGGAGGGTGGCAGTGTCTCAACCGAGCATTTTCTCTTAAGTGAGGAAGAAGCGTTGTTTTATTTTGCTCAGGACAAACAGCATCGAATGGAGCACTTTTACCGCTTCATGCGAAAGAAATTCGATGTGCTGATGGATAACGGCAAGCCCGTCGGAGACCGCTGGAATTTCGACCAGGAAAACCGAAAGCGGTTGCCGAAAAAATGGACACCGCCAGGTGCATTGCTCTATGCCCATGACGTGACCGAAGTTAATGAAAGACTAGAGCGGCATGGAATCGCTGGATGGGGCGAAGGCAGTGAACCACTGACCTGGCCGATCACAGTGGAGGAGAGTGAACAGCTTGCAATGGACTTCATCGCACGGCTTTTACCTCAATTCGGTCGGTACCAGGATGCGCTAACCGATAGAGATTGGGCGCTTTATCACGCGCGCTTGTCGTTTTCATTGAACAGCAAGTTGTTGTCACCTAAATGGGTGATTGATCAGGTGGTTAAGGCGTATGTAGATGCACCCGATCAACAAAGCCTCGCTTCCATCGAAGGCTTTGTTCGGCAAATCATGGGTTGGCGCGAATACGTTCGTGGAATTTACCTTTCTAGGATGCCGGACTACGCGACAACCAACGGTTTGGATAACAAAGCGGCGTTACCAGGCTTTTATTGGACGGGCGACACTAATATGCGGTGCGTGGCGCACGCAATCCAGCAAACGAAAAAACACGCCTACGCTCACCATATTCAGCGGTTAATGGTAACGGGCAATCTTGCGCTGCTTCTTGGCGTGCATCCTGATGAGGTGGACAGGTGGTACCTTGGCGTATATATCGATGCTATTGAGTGGGTAGAAATGCCAAATACGCGAGGGATGAGCCAATATGCCGACGGAGGGTTTCTAGCCAGTAAGCCTTATGTGAGCTCAGGCAAGTACATTCAGCGAATGAGCGACTACTGCCAAGGTTGCGCTTACGATGTCGATCAGCGACACACAGACGATGCCTGCCCATTCAACAGCCTGTACTGGGCCTTTCTTCATCGATATCGGGATCAATTGGGCAGCAATCAAAGAATGCGAATGATGTACGCGAATCTCGACCGAATCCCCGCGGTCGAACTGGATAACACGTTAGCGCGGGCCGATGCGATTCGACAGGCGCCCGATGCGTTTTAGCATCGCTTACCGAACAGACCGAGACCGAAGTGCGGAGGGGTATTGAGACGCCCCTTGAATCGGATGATGGGTAAGCCACCGTTACGATTATTCTGCTAGCAGCGGGGAGTATGCTCTCGCAACCTACTGATGGGTCCCCCCTAGTTCCACGAGCAATGGCTGTGCACGTTTAACCCGTCTCGGCCCGAGCCTCGAACCCACGACGCGTCAATCACTGTTAAGCAACGCGGTTAGAGAAAAGTACATGAGATGGCGTTAGTATCCCGCGACATTGTTGGCTGGCGCTGTGGATCAATTGCTTCCGATGGGACAATAGTGATGTGCCTTGCCATCATAGAAAGACCTATACTCCCTGTGAGCATTGATTAGTAAGAGAAAAGTGGGAGAAGAGATGGAACGACGGCGAGCAGGCAGTATGGAGGAGCTGGCGCAAATACAGGGCCGGATGTTTGATGCTGAGGGGGTGTTAGCCAGTATCAAGAG
>Ga0255761_10002290_pt1 | contig 17694 bp, 14 predicted proteins | sample 071ome_29_FD_179961 | JGI IMG/M metagenome (GOLD analysis project Ga0255761, IMG submission 179961) | Coastal salt marsh microbial communities from the Groves Creek Marsh, Skidaway Island, Georgia - 071407BT metaG (version 2) | ecosystem: Environmental > Aquatic > Marine > Intertidal zone >... | reverse complement strand
CCGGGCTCTTGAACACATACGATGCGGTTTGATAGATGGGCGTTGCGCGCGCACCCGTGGCGGGATCCGGTTGTTGGCCGGCGTGCAGGCTCAGGGTATCAAAACCGAAGGTCTTAACTTTGCTCATTTTTTGTCGATTGTGGGGGTTCAGATTCTAGGGACTGATCGAAATCTATGGTCATTCCCTCAAACCAATTTTGAGTGCCATAACTGAGTAGCAAGTACGATCCTATGCCCTGCGTCAGTAGTCCACGTCGTTTTTGGAGGCGATCAGAACGATTTCTTCGATATTTCCCAAGGCGCCCATTTTCTCGGTGAGGTTGTCCGCACTTATATCGTCTTTGAGCGCAACGTCGTAAGTGAGGCTAACGCTTTTGTTATCGCCCGACGGCTCCAGATGGAGAAGATCGTATCTTTTACAAGTGGACTTAATCGCTTCCAGATAATCTTCACTACTTCCTTCCCTAAGAAATCTAAACCTCAGAATGAACTCGCTTTTATAAACGGCTCCAAAGTTTGTTTTATTCAGACCGTATGCGACAAGTATCATTACGACGGTCCCGGCAGAAGCGAGAAAGTAATTGCTGGTCCCTGCAGCCATCCCAAGAGCCAAGGCCGCAAACACATATGCCATGTCCTTGGTGTCCTTAAGAACCGTCCGGAACCGAATTATCGAGAGGGCGCCGACGAGGGCAAAGGCTCGAGCCAAACTTCCACCGATTACCATCATCACGATCGCTACAATCACTGCAACGAACACAACGGTTTGACTGAACGATTGTGAGTAAGAAAGTCCTTTATGAGTTTGTCGATACGTCGAAGCTAGAGCTAGGCCAACGATTAGGGACACCGCGATATTAATCAGGATCTCGGTATAGGAGTAATTTAAGAGGCTGCCCTCTGGGCTGATTAGGAGTGTATCCATGTTATTTTTTTATTGTTCGTCGTGAGCGAGGTTTAGGCATTCCATTCCTGCAACAATTTTAGAGATCGATACTCGTCGTAACTCATGCGCCTGAATAACTTGATGGAACCATGCAGGTAGGTGGTGACGAAATTTGACTTCCACGACTGTATACCCAGCGAGTATACGACGCGGAGCCGGCGACCAATTGGAGAAAAGCTGCGATGTGTGGGTGGCGCGAAGCTGCTCGTCAAACGTGATCCTAAAATTTGGATCATATTTGCTGATGTATGGACGCCTTTGATAGTCAATCAGAGCAACTGGCCGCAACGACTTTCGAAGGAGATCGTATCGAAACTGATCGGCGACGGTGCTGGGGCTCGCGTGTTTTTGCAATTCATAGCCCACTTGCGCATGCGAGATCGTTCTCCAATCGATCGTCTGGCCCACAGGCGTTCGGTGCTTGTAGACCAGATTATTGTGGCGTCCCTTGATTTCAAGGAATAAAGGGACGTCCTCCGCGGGAGAGTCGGAGTAGGTTCGAGCACGGAATTTATAACGTGACTTTACACCGTCGATCTTGTCATGAAATGCAGTAAAAGTCGGGCTATCGAAATAGAGGCTTCGTACAAAATACCTGTGCCCAGGTTGGGATTCAACGAACGGATCGTAGTCGAGAAAAAAGAACAAGTCGTTTTCTACGGCCTCTCGTTTTTCCGCTGAAAGGATGTACTTAAATTCATATCTTGCAAAGTGCAGCGGAGAGCTCGCCTTGGATCCAATGGATTTATTCATGAAGGCGGCGTCCACGCTTGGTGGGGTCGATGTATTGCTGAAATGAGTCGGGAGAATCTTCAAGTAATTTGGCAAGATCCGTGCCGACAGGATCTGGCCAGAGCGTGGACGGGCGGGCTGCAGCGAGACTGGCCATGTCCGTTTGGAGAAACTGGACTCGCTTCGCTTTAGGAGTGTCTTCGATAAACGAATCAAAGACCTGGATCGAGGAATGCTTCTGCGCGTCAGCTGTAGTTTTTGAGTTTAGGATAGCTGATTTTGTTATAAATATTTTCCCCCCTGAACCATACTGCCAATTCTTTTTGTAGGCATGTAGCCCTATCGTATTGTCTCTAAAAGTCTCGTTTGAGAGAAAGACCCTTGACCCGTCCTTTGATTGGATTCCAATTGTATTGTTGGCCAAGAGATTATTTGCTGCATGAAGCTGGCTGCCCTCTCCAACCGAGATCCCCTTGTCCCCATTCCTGATAAATTGGGAATTTGTGATCACAGCTCGAGTCGTCATCAGGTCAACACCGTCGTTACCGCTGTTGATAAAACTGGAGTCAGAAATCTGTGCTGAGGAGATGTCTAAATCAAGTCCGTCCGATAAGGCATTCTTAAAATGGACATCATGAAAAGAAATTTCCGAGTAGACGGCATGTACCATGTCATCCACAGTGTGATTGTCCTCGAGTCTGCAGTGCGAGATGCTCACCCGTTGCACGTCATGGATCGAGAGCATTCCGGAGTACTCAAATAAGTCACTCTTAGAGCCGCTACCGTCTCGAATCTCACAGTGCTCAAGGACGGAACCATTCGAGCCAGATCCTTGAAGCACAATTGCACCCCATGGCTCTTGATTGTTTTTCGCAGGAATGAACCGAATCGGTTGCTCGGATGACCCCTTCGCGCTTAGGCCTGCTGTGATCACGAGATTTGCTCCATCGGCCAGTTCGACTGTGGTGCCCGGCTCGATTATCAGGGGCTGACTAATTTTCTCGTGACCAACGATAGAAACGGTACCAGTCCAAACGATGGGTGCTAGAGGCTGGGAAGGGCGGACAGGTGCGGAAATATTAAATGGAACTAATTCGATAGATTCCGCCTCGGGTGCACTCTTCCATTCATCATCGATAAGATAGTCTATGGAAATCACTTCGATAAGCTCGTCGCTTTCCCACTCGACCCTATAAACACCGGGACGTTGATAGATAACGCCGCGGTGGTTTTTGTCCATTTTCAGCCTCAGGTCCGGGAGAAAGATGCCCTCGACCTCAATGTTCATTTGGTCGTCGCTGAGACCTGCGGCGAGCGCTACCCGTTGTTCTCGTCCCGATGTTTGGAAAACCGCGCTCACCTTTGGGGGTTTGCTGATCCTTTTGTTAAGTCGCAGTCGGAAATTGTTAAGTGCTTGGCGTCCGCCGATAGACACATCGAGATGGGAGGGAGAAATCGGACCACGTAAGACAGTATTACTTTCTGGATCTTTTCCGAGGTGCTTAGCTTTCGCGTTGAGCATTATTTTTTGGATCACGTACTCTAATTTCCGAGCAGTTCGATCTACCAGATTCGGATCGGGTGGATTTAAGTAAGGGTCGGTATCAATTTCCTGTCTCAAACTCTCAACCGTATTCGAGACCACATCAAGGAAGATTTTGTCCTGCCCAGTCGTAAAGAAATCAGTTAATGTGGATGCCCGCGCCCTCAGGAAATCCCCGTTCAGAAAGAGGGCAGCCATCAAAGAGTTTGGGATTGTCTCGACGATTAATGCCTTCCTTCTCAGAGGCGCGTACCAACCCATGGGATCCCAGACGATCGGCACAAACTTATTGCGCCAAGGATCAAAATAAATCCGCCAATTATGAGTCTCATCCGTGTGCTCGGTCTGAGCGAGATACTCAAAGGCGGAAAATCTGCCCCAGGCGTTCATGTCCATTATTTGAGAGAGCTCTTCTTGGGCATTCCCGGAACGATGATCACGTACGAGTTCGACCAGTCTCTCAATCGGTTTTTGACTATCACTCGGATAATGGTTATTCACCGCCACCTTGTCCCAGACGCCTGCTGTAGTAAAAAGGGATTCGCTAGGAATGCCCGAACCTAGGAAAAGCCCCATGCCGAGAAGTTCGCCGCGATAAATGTCACCGGGCATAAAAGAGGCGTTCCGCAGACTTAGTTCTGAGATCTGTTCGACTTGCGTATGAATGCCCCGATCTTCACCGTTGAGGAAAAGCCGAACGAGATTCACTCTGGGTGCAAGTAACCCCATTTGATTAGCTAGAAGGTAAGAAAAGTAGTTATTTAACTGCTCGTTCGAGCGAGGAGCGAGGAGGTTAATGAGGCGCTGTCCGTCGTGCAAAGACGATTTCCGGGTTTTTATCCTGATAGACTTTTTATCCCACGCCCAGCGGTATGAGCTGTCGCCTCGATATCGAATCTTCATTTTTTGCCACTTATTGCCCTGCAGTATTCGCCCCTCGACATACTCAAAGCCCGATTGAGGCATATGGGACTCTAGGAGAGCGAGGTTGCTTGTCGGAACAACCAAGTAGATCCGCTCAAGCTGGGTATCAAGTGGGCGGAGGTTATTTTTGAATTTAGCCCGTATCATGTTTGCGAGCTGCCCGACCTCATATCGTGCAACGCTGCCAAGCTCTAGATCTTTTGTCCAACCACCATACCGAACATGAAAGGTATATGTTCGCTCAAGAGTGCGAACCAAAACGTAACCTCCGGCGAGTGTGACGGGCAACGTAATAAGCCATGACCACAAGAACAAATTCTTAAGAAAAATCATGACGAGTGAGAGAGGAAATCAGCAAGGGCGTAGTACTGACCATCAAACTCAAGCTGAAGGCCCAACTCTAAACGGATGCGCTGAGGCTTAACTGCGGTGGCCCGCTCAGGCAGAGCGATGGGTGTTGTGAAAAAAGGATCAATAGCACCGGTTGATATAAGGTGCTCCCCATCTCGATGCATCTCGTTGATCTCCATCTGCGAGAGGTTAAACGAAAGCGTGTCCATGCCGGTTTTGATCGACATTGAACTAATCTGGAAGTGGGAGTTGGTGGGAGGATCGATTCTTAGGAAAGTGGTGTCTGAGGGAATCTCGAATTCCGCGCTGACTTGTTCTCCAGTTGATTCAAGGTAAACGAAGGTTGACTGTTTAGGGTCGTAAAGATTCTTGTTCGTAGAAGTCCAGTAGATGCGCCATCTTGATAGCGCGCTTGCAGCTGCGCGCATCACTCGCATTCTTGTGAGGTCGCTCGATTGCTCATCACCGTTTTCGGAGAAATGTCTAGCGAGAAAGAGCCCGGAAAGCAGGTGGCCCGGAAAACGATTTAGCAGCTTGCGAAGCCCGCGAACGCCCTCATCTTGCAAATCAGGCCGATGTCGAAGCGATTCGTAAAGATATGCCTGGGCATCGATATCCCGATCATCGAGGCTTACCCAGGATCTTGCGGTGTTCTCCATCAATTCGTATTGAGCGGACTCCAGCTGTAGCTGACAGGCCTTTGCCAGCATCTTTCTTTTTAGTGGGTAACCGCGATCATTTCGAAAAAGATCTCGCCAGCGAGGAGATTCGAGAAGCCCAATAAGTTGTTCCTGCGATCCAGCGTCGTCTGCTGCACGCAACGCTTCTTTCGCTTCTTTGGTAAGTGACTGCTCGAATCGCAATGACCACGCGTGTCCTACCTTACCTAAGAGTTCCGATTGAAAAAAAATCATCAAAAAAAATATTAATGAAAGAACGCTAGTGAACAATAGGAAGCTATTTAGCAGAAGCTTGATTCGGCGATTGGTCCACATAGGTATTGCTCAAGCCAACGATTTCGGTCACAGAGGGTCAAACCAGAAGACGGTGGTTATTTTTGGGAGTTCGTTAAATTGTACTGCCGCATATCCCAGATTTATATCGACGGCAGCTTAGATCAGATCACGCAAATAGAATCTATTCCATCCGAAGGTTGTGGAAGATAGCCATCGGATGAAGTAGTCGGGCGCGAAACTTCGAGATAAGCTTAACCAATCCAGCTCTTCAATATTAAGCGGGGGTGAAGCCTAACTGATGGACTTTGTGTAGTTTCCCGTATCCTAAAATGCTCTCGGATAAAATTCAGTCATGCGAATTATTGTTAACAGTCCACCGAAATGTGGGAACGTTTGGTTACGGGAGTTGCTGAGCGAGGCTTACGGTCTGCCCAAAATTACCGTATCCGATGCTGCAGCAGGTTCGGGCCAGGCGCTTGAAGCGGAGCTAATAGTTAACGCTAACAGCGAATCCTTTGTGACCTACTGCCACATTCCGCCCCTGGAAGATTATTTTTCCCGCGCGGTGAAGAACCTAGATGCGCAGGTTGTGAGCATCATTCGCAACCCCTACGACATTTTTGTCTCACTTTTTCACTACATTCAAAAACACTCAGAACATTTCAAATCATCAGAGCACCCTTTGAATCCTCTCGTTGGAAAGTCAATAGATTCCCCGCAGGTTCTGGAGTATCTGATCCGGGATCAGTATGGCTTAAATGACCACATAAGTTTTCTTGAAGATCTATCTAAAGCGTCACGTCTCAATGAGGCGGCGTTTGGCGAATGGCACTACAGAGCTCATGGCAAATCCGAGGGTCGTTACTTGGGTCTTGCGGACCCACCTGACACGAGCACCGAAGATGATTACATTGCCTATGTACATGCCTATTCGGATCTTTTGAATGTGTTTAATGCGCGATATGTCCCGCTGTCATGGATGCTGGTTCGCTATGAGGAGTTACTCGATCGGCAAGCCGAGTGTCTATTTGAGCTATCCCAGAGCATTGAGCCGATCGGTCATGCCGCCTGTGAAGCAGCATGGCTTGCTTGCACGCCTGAAGAGATGCGGAAAGCAAATCCGACACACGTTCGTGAAGCGAAGGCCGGCGAAGGCGCAACCTTGCCCGCATCGGTGCTGTCCGTGATCCGCGACCACTACAGCGAGCGCATCGCTACATTGGGCTACGAGGTTTTGTAGACCGACTTTAAATCTTCGGCCAAACCGCTATCAGGACAGACTGTTTAACCGCATTTGGAATCGCCGCAGTTGAGGCAAGTCATACAGCCGTCAAGAAGAACCGCCGCTTTTGTCTGGCACTTCATGCACAGGCGTGACTCCGGCGGGAATGCTGACGCTTCTTCGTTTAGAGTAGTTTCGACTTGCGCAGCGGCTTGTGTGCGACTCTCGAACTCGCGACGTTTTTCATCGATCAATTTCTGCTGATGCGCATCGAGGCCATCGTCGCGGATCATGCCAATCATCCGCATGTGGCTGTCAATCGCGTCGCCGATTTCTGCGACCAGAGAGGGCGTGTATTTCCCGCCGCGCTTGAAGTATCCGCCCTGGGGGTCGAACACGCTTCGAAGTTCCTCCACGAGGAATGTGGCATCCCCGCCCTTTCTGAACACCGCCGAGATGATCCGTGTAAGGGCCACGATCCACTGGAAGTGATCCATATTCTTTGAGTTGATGAAGATCTCGAAGGGTCGACGTTTCTCGTAGGGCGTCTGCGGGTTGAGCACGATGTCATTAATCGTGACGTACAGCGCGTGATCAGAGAGCGGTGTTTTGATCTTGTACGTACTGCCGACGAGCATCTCTGGCCGCTCGACCTTTTCGTGCATTTGCACCACGTTGGCGGGTAGGCCATCGTTCTCGGTCAAAAGCACCGCAGGCTCAGTGCTGGGGGCGTCCTGTTGCGGCTCTTTCGATGCCGGCGAAACGACTTCGAAATCCGATATGGTTTTGGCAATCTTGATGGCCATGTTTTCTTATATTCCTAAACGGTAAATACGGTTCGGTGGTAGCAGGCTTTTCGTAAGGCTTAGAACTTGCCGTAATAGCCTTCCTTTAACGCGTCGAAAAGATTGGCCGCGGTGTGAATTTCGCCGTCATACTCAATTTCCTCGTTTCCTTTCACTTCCACCACCTCGCCGTCTGCCAACGTGAAGCGGTAGGTGGTGTTGGCCAGATCCTCTTCTTTGACGAGCACGCCCTGGAACACTTCCGGATTGAAACGGAACGTCGTGCAGCCTTTAAGGCCTTTTTCATAGGCGTACATGTAAATCTCTTTAAAGTCCTCGAACGGAAAGTCTGTTGGGACATTTGCTGTTTTTGAGATCGACGAGTCAATCCACTTCTGGGCCGCAGCCTGAACGTCGACGTGCTGGCGAGGCGTGATGTCGTCCGCACTAATGAAATAATCAGGGAGCGCGTTGTCACCCTCCGCACCTGGCGCGGCACTCGGATTAATCAGCGCGCGATAAGCCAACAGCTCATAAGAGAGTACGTCCACCTTCTCTTTTGTTTTTCTGCCCTCGCGGATGATGTTGCGGCTATAAAGATGCGCGAACGACGGTTCGATACCGTTACTTGCGTTATTTGCGAGCGACAGACTGATCGTGCCCGTTGGGGCAATCGACGTGTGGTGGCTATAACGTGCGCCGTGCTCCGCGATCTCATCGGTGAGTTTGGAGTCGAACTGCTGCATGTAACGGCTGTATTTTGCGATCAGGACAGAGCCTCGCACGCGGTCCCCTATCTTGTAGCCATCATCGGCCATTTCGGGGCGGCGGGCGAGCATCTCCGGCGTGACTTCGAAGGTTTCAAGCATGATGGGGGCCGGCCCTTTCTCTTTGGCGAGCGCCAGGCCGGTCTCCCAACCGACTTCAGCCATTTCCCGCGCGACCCGCTCGGTAAACTCCAAAGAGGAGGCCTCTCCGTACTTCATCTGGAGCATGGTCATTGTGGAGCCGAGACCCAGAAAGCCCATACCGTGCCGGCGTTTATGGCGAATCTCGTTGCCCTGTTGTTCAAGCGGCAATCCGTGGACTTCAACGACGTTATCCAGCATTCGCGAGAAGATAGCCACGACTTCGCGAAAGCGCTCCCAATCGAAACGCGCTTGGTCAGTGAAAGGCGCGTCGACAAAGCGCGTCAAATTGATGGAGCCTAAGAGACAGCTGCCGTAGGGCGGCAGGGGCTGCTCGCCACAGGGGTTTGTTGCGCGGATGTCCTCGCAGAACCAGTTGTTGTTCATTTCGTTGATTCGGTCGATCAAAATGAAACCCGGCTCCGCGTAGTCGTATGTGGAAGCCATGATCAGGTTCCAAAGTCGTCTTGCGGGTATGGACCGATAGATCTTGCACGCGACCTCGCCGAGTTCATTGGTACTGTAACCATCGGTAACGGGCCAGGACCGCCAAACAATGCGCGTGTCCTCCTCAGCAAGCTCCGCTTCGTTTGCCGGGAACACCAACTCCCATTCGCCGTCTTCTTTCACTGCCTGCATAAATTCGTCGGTGATCAGGCACGATAAATTGAACTGCCGAAGGCGTCCGTCCTCGCGCTTGGCACGGATAAAGTCTGTGATGTCTGGGTGGGCAATGTCGAAGGTGCCCATTTGGGCTCCGCGACGACCGCCAGCGGAGGAGACGGTAAAGCACATGGCATCGTAGATATCCATGAACGACAACGGGCCGGATGTGTAGGCACCGGCCCCGCTGACGAAGGCGCCTTTTGGCCGCAATGTGGAGAATTCGTACCCTATACCGCAGCCTGCTTTTAATGTGAGCCCGGCCTCGTGTGTTCGACCCAGGATGCCGTTCATTGAGTCTGGGATCGTGCCCGACACGGTGCAGTTGATGGTACTGGTAGCGGGCTTATGCTCCTGGGCGCCGGCGTTGGATACGATTCGCCCGGCCGGGATCGCGCCGTTTCGAAGCGCCCATAGAAAAGACTCAAACCACTTATCCTGTTGCTCAGGTTCTTCGGTTTCTGCGAGCGCCTTGGCGATCCGATGGTAGGTCGCATCGATATCGGTATCGAGCGCACCTCCAGACTTTGTTTTGAGACGGTATTTTTTATCCCAAATATCAACCGATGCACTCTGAAATGAGATCTCTTCCGCCGTGACGGCGTCGCTTGCGTTGGTGGCTGTTTTCATTGATGTCGTGTGGTCTGGTGCGTTTTATTTCTTTGTAATTTTTGCCATAGCAATCCCCGGGATAAGCGTCACGAGCGATCGCGTCATCCCTGAATTCCTACATCAGTCCTTATTTGGCCCCATGTTTGAAGCGCCACTTATTTTGGGCGGGCCTAGCCGTAAACACTACATGTTGTGGCGTGATCGGGAGAATACGCCCTACATATAGGGAGGTCAAATTTTTTTGACGAGCGCGCTGTCGCGGGGGAAAAACGCGGCCCCGCTAAAGGGTCAACTGGCGGTAGATCCCGGCGACCTTGGTCGGTAACTGTCGGACGTCGTCAATAAGCGTGTAATTGACGGCACCATACATGTGTGGAAGGTACTCTCTTGCCTGTTGATCAATGGTTATGCAGAACGGATGAATCCCGGATCGCTTGGCCTCGATCAGCGCCTGACGGGTATCCTCAATACCGTACTCACCGCGATAGCCATCATAGTCGTCAGGCTTGCCGTCCGACAGCGTGATCAGCAGTCGTGTCTTCGCTGCAACTTGATTGAGTTGATGGGTGAGGTGACGAATAGTGACGCCCATGCGAGTGTAGTCCCGAGGCTCGATTCCCGCGATCCTTGCCTTAACTTCCTCTGTGTAGGCCTCGTTCATTTCTTTGACCCGGTAAAGCTCGCAGCGTTTTCGGGTCATTCCGGAAAAACCATAAATCGCATAGCGGTCGCCAAGAATCTCAAGGGCTTCGCATAAAAGAATGAGACACTCACGTTCAGCGTCGTTAATCCAGCCTTTTGTCGAACCACTGACATCGACCATGAAGATGACAGCGATATCCCGTTCGCGCCGATCGAGCCGCGAGAGGATGTCGTTGCTCATTTCCTCGCCGCTGAACGCCTGCACACGGGCTTGAATGAGAGCATCGAGATCGATATCGTCACCTGCGCTCTGCCGTCGCAAACGCTGTGTTCGGTTGCGAAGAGCCTCAAAACTCCGACGTAGCGAAACGACCGAACCCCTATGTTTTTCGAGGGTTTCCTCACAAAATCCCCTCTTACCCGTGGGCATATCATGCTCTTTTAAGTGGCACCAGTTTTTACGATAGTGCCCCCGGCGAAAGTCCCACTCGTCATAAACGATCGCATCACGGGCGGGATCCACATTTCCTTCTGCGGCTGCGTCGTTTGGCTCGCCTTGAAACCCCGAGTCGTAGTGTTCATCGTTCCCTGAGCCGGCTCGGCCTGAGAGTGATGCCGGTTCAAGATCAAGCGCGATCGACTGAAGAAGCGCTTGAATGTCATCCGGCGGTTCTAGCGATTCGCCCTGAGTGTTAACCAAGAAGATTTGCTCCTCGTCCTCCTCATTCGATGCTTGCGTTATGGTGAGGTCTTGCGACAGGCCCTCGTTGTCGAGATCGAGGTCGAGCCACTGCGCTAAGGCCTCACGCAACTCTTTCTCTTGGTTCTCAATGCGCGCCTGGGTTGCTCTCTCTGCACCCACAAAATCGATCGCGCCAGCCCAGGGCGTTAGGCGCGGCAAAGGCGAGTTACTTCGGTAAAGCTCGTCGACGAGCCTGAGCGTGTCCTCTACGGATGCATCCGCGCGTTTGAGCTGTTCGAAACGACTCGTCAAGTGCGCCTCGTCATCGTAAGAGGAACTCCCAAGCTGATCCATTTGCCGTGCCAATCCCGGGAACGAACGACGGATGCAGGCGTCCAGTCGCATCTGCTCCAGCCGCTCAAACCACCTCCGCGCTTTCGCGGGATGGTCATAGGCGTCTAGGCGGGTGGAAAGTGTGGCACTGTCGGGCGATGCTCTTCGGAATGTGCCAAATTGCGTTTGGGCCCACAACTGGGTTGCGAGTAACCGATAAAGGACTGCATTTTTTTCAGCTGATTCAAATTGATCGATCACCTCAGGCAAAAAAACCGTCTTGGTATCGGTGGATGCCTCGGCGGCGGTCTCCACCCGCAGGGGGCGGGTCGATAACCCATTAAGGTAGAAGGTGAGGATGGCGCTTCGTCGGGCATCCAGAGTCGCCGCGTGTTGCGCCGAGATTCTGGATGCGACGAACTGATCTATCGCGGCGAGCGATTGGCTGCCCGGATACAGACCCTGACGGTCATAGACGTCCATCGACCGAACCACCCAGGTTTCCACATCGGCAAACGCCATCGCTCGAAATGCCCGCGGAACATGAGTAATGAACTGAAATCCAAGCTCGGAATTGGTCCGCGCAACGACGTCCAGCCAGTGCAACGCGAACCGCTGTTCTTTGACACTGCATGCCGCGAGGTCCGCGGCGGGCCGCCTTGCTGTTCGACTGGCCGAAAGCACGGGATCCAGGAGTTGATTAAGGATCTCGAGGATCTCTGACTCGCTCAGATGGGATTTAGCTTCGATCATGATCGGCAGATTTTTTTCTACGCACCCAGTATAGTCCGGCGATGTGTCAGTCTCGGCAGGTTGGGTGAACGGTTTTCGGAGTGATGCCGCCTACGCTTTTTTGATTCCAGCGCCTTTAATTCCAGCGAAATGATGAGCAGCATTCAAGAAATCATCGATTGGTTCTCGAGCCACCCGGCCCTGACGGGCGTGATATTGGTGTCATCTCTCGCGCTCGCGGTGGCCTATGCGGTTCTGATTTTTTTTGCGATCGGCCGCATGAGTCCTGACTATTTCGTTCGAAGGGATGCTGCTCCGGACGGGTGGCGGGCACGCCATCCCGTCCTGCGCCTGCTTGGCCATATTGTTAAGAATGTCCTGGGCGCAGTCTTGGTGCTGATGGGCATCGCGATGCTCATCCTTCCCGGCCAAGGTATCCTGACCTTGCTGATCGGGATCAGCTTGATGGACTTTCCCGGTAAGCGCGCGCTCGAAGTCAAAATTGTTCGCACGCCAGCGGTTCATCGAGCCATAGATAAAATTCGGGCTCGAGCAGGCCAGCCGCCGTTGGTATTGCCGGCAGAATAGGGGAAGTATTTACCGGACCCCGATCCTTAATCGCCAGCGAAGCCCACCAGCGTTCGCACCGGAACGCCGAGGGACGATAGTTTTTCCCGCCCGCCCAGATCCGGAAGGTCAATGACAAAGCTTGCGCCTACGACCTCCGCACCCGCCTTACGAATCAATTTGACCGCCGCGCATGCGGTTCCGCCGGTCGCTATCAGATCGTCTATCACGAGGACATTTTGATCAGGTGAGAGGCTGTCGGTGTGAATCTCGACTTCATCGGTACCGTATTCAAGTTCGTATTCGACCGAGATGGTGTCCCAGGGTAATTTGCCTTTCTTTCGAATCGCGACAAAACCTACCGATAGCTGATGTGCGACGGCGCCGCCAAGAATAAAGCCGCGCGCTTCGATGCCTGCAACGCAGTCGATTTTTTTGCCTGCGAAAGGCGCTACGAGTTGGTCCACCGCGTGGCGGAAGCCTGATGGGTTTTGAAGCAGGGTCGTGATGTCGCGGAATATCACGCCTTTTTTTGGGTAGTCTGGTATCGACCGGATGAGCTCTTCTAGATTCATATGCCTGCCTCCTTCAATACCCGCCCCGCGACGGCGTCCAACGCATCGAGCATGACGGGGTCTCTCGCATCGTTGTGCGTTATCAGCGCAGCATCAAGTGCATGATCGTCCCCTGAGGGGCACAGCATAGGTCGTTTGGACATACGGGCGGCAACCGAACGCACCAGTGCCCTGGCGTTATCCGCGTTGCCCAACAGCACCCTGATGACGGCGTCAACGTCCACGTGATCATGATCGGGATGCCAGCAGTCAAAGTCCGTGACCATGGCTACCGTGCAGTAGGGGATTTCGGCTTCTCGTGCGAGCTTTGCCTCTGGCATGTTGGTCATGCCGATCACGTCACATCCCCACTGGCGATAAAGCTGCGACTCGGCCAGGGTCGAGAACTGTGGACCCTCCATGACAAGATAGGTGCCGCCTCGTTGCATCGGTAGCCCCAGCGCCACACAAGCCTGCTCGCACCAGTCCCCAAGTCGCGCGTTTACGGGATGGGCCATGGATACGTGGGCCACCATCCCCGTTCCAAAAAAACTTTTTTCTCGCGCGAAGGTTCTGTCGACAAACTGATCAACGATGACGAACATTCCGGGCGTCAGATGCTCACGCAGCGATCCGACCGCTGAAAGGGAAATGATATCGGTGACCCCGGCACGTTTGAGTGCGTCGATGTTGGCGCGATAGTTGATACTGCTCGGGCTGAAGCGGTGCCCACGCCCGTGACGGGGGAGAAATACCAATTGGACGCCATTCAATACGCCGAACAGAAGTTCATCCGAGGGCTTGCCAAAAGGGGATTGAATACCTTCCCAGCGTACGTCTTCGAGCCCGTCGATGTCGTAAAGTCCGCTACCGCCGATGATGCCCAGAACGGGCTTGGGGTGATGTTCACTCATGATCTGTGATTCGCAGGTCGATAGTTAAAAAGCGCGCGCCACCGGAATCGAAATAAAAGTCGAGAGGTAAACCTAGTGATTTCTTTAAAACAAAGAGGCGCCCAGTTCCCGGACGGCCGTTAGCATCTCGGGTTCATCGGTGAGAGCCTCTGCAATTGCGCTGTCGCAGGCGGTTTGTGCGCTGATGCCGCTGGCCATCAGTTTCGCCGCGTGCACCAGCAGGCGGGTGCTTGCTCCTTCTTCAAGGCCATTGCCTTTTAAATTTCGAGTCATGCCGGCAAAACGGACCAGCCGCATCGCCACATCAGAATCAATCCCGGATTCGCGCGCAACGATCTCGCACTCGAGGGCTTCATCGGGATACGTGAAGTCGATGGCTACAAATCGCTGTCGCGTGCTCTGCTTGAGATCCTTTAAGACGCTCTGATAGCCCGGATTGTAAGACACCGCAAGACAAAACTCCGGCGGCGCGGTTAGCGTTTCGCCGGTTTTCTCGATCGGGAGCTGGCGACGATCATCCGCAAGTGGGTGGATGATTACGGTCGTGTCCTTTCGCGCCTCAACCACCTCGTCCAAATAGCAAAGCGCGCCGCTGCGGACAGCCGAGCTGAGCGGCCCATCGATCCACTGCGTTTCGCCGCCGATAATCAGGTATCGACCGACCAAATCAGAGGCCGTAAGGTCGTCATGACATGAAACCGTAACCAGAGGTCGCTGAAGGCGCCACGCCATGTGCTCCATGAAACGGGTTTTGCCACAGCCCGTGGGCCCCTTGAGTAGAACGGGCAAACGGTTACGCCAAGCTGCCTCAAAGACTTTAAGCTCGTCGCCAGAAGGCGCGTAAAACGGCTCGCTTTCAATCAGCGTGGGGGAGGGCTCAGGATTCAGCATGAAATAAATGAAGAATGAACACTGGTAGAGCTATCTAGGGCTTGAAGGACTCACTGAGTTTTTTCTTAACTGGGACATTTTTCAGACGCACGTAGCGGGGCAGTCCATTCTTATCATAAGGAGGATAGTCTTCGCCTTGAATGAGGGGAGCGAGATAGCGTCGACATCTTTCGGTAATCCCAAATCCATCTGCTGTTATGAAGTTTCGTGGCATCATTTTTTCTTTATTCGCTACCCGCTTAAGATCTGCCTCTGCAATTTTCCATCGATAAGGACGGTCGGAGGTTCTTATGATGGCAGGCATGACGGCATTTTTTCCGGCCAGCGCCATCTTCACTGCGGCAACGCCCGCCGCATAGGCTTGCTCCACATCAGAACGCGACGCAATGTGGCGCGCTGCCCGCTGAAGATAATCGGCAACCGCCCAGTGATACTTAACGCCCATGTCCTCTTTGACAATGGACGCGACGACCGGAGCGACACCGCCCAGCTGAGCGTGACCGAAGGCATCCCGAAGGCCCTGATCTGCCAGGAAACGGCCGTCCCGGCTGCGCACGCCCTCGGAGACCACGACCGAGCAGTATCCAAACCGCTTTACTTTTTCCGAGACCGTTTTGATGAATTTTTTCCGGTCAAAGGCGATCTCAGGAAAGAGGATGACTATCGGAATAGGCGTTTTCGCGTCGCTGGCCATCCCGCCAGCCGCCGCAATCCACCCGGCATGTCGACCCATCACCTCTAAAATGAAGACCTTCGTAGACGTCATGGCCATCGAGGCGACGTCAAAACTGGCCTCGCGGGTCGATACGGCGATGTACTTGGCCACCGATCCAAAGCCGGGACAGTTGTCGGTGATCGGCAGATCATTGTCTACCGTCTTTGGCACATGGATGGCCTGGATCGGGTAGCCGGTGGTTTTGGATAGCTGGGAGACCTTCAGGCAGGTATCCGCAGAATCTCCACCGCCGTTGTAGAAGAAGTACCCGATGTTATGAGCCTTGAACACATCGATCAGTCGCTGATACTCGGCCCGACTTTCCTTGAGGCTTTTCAACTTATAGCGACATGATCCGAACGCACCCGACGGTGTGGTTTTTAGAGCCGCGATAGCGGAGGCCGACTCTTTACTGGTGTCGATAAGGTCCTCTGATAGCGCTCCAATAATCCCGTTGCGACCCGCGAAGACTTTCCCGATCTTGTCTCGATGCGCCCTAGCGGTCTCAAGGACACCACAGGCGCTTGCGTTGATGACGGCAGTGACACCGCCGGATTGGGCGTAAAAAGCATTCTTAATTCGGGCCATGGCTCTCGTTTCGCTGGGGATCGGTTTGCGTATGGGTTGGGGTGCACTTCAGGACAGGGCGCGACGGTCAGATCATCAGTGCTTCCGCCGAAATGGCCCCGCTGGGCCTTTGATCTCTTGTCTTCAAAAACACTCCTGAATTTTATAGCGAATGCCATTGAGGGGGTCGCGGGCGGGGACCGGAAAGGCGTAGGGTTCACCCTCCGAGGGAAATACATTGACAGAAACAAAAACCCCACTATAGTGTGGACCCCGTTTTTACCGATCTTGACCGCTGTTCGAGCGCCTCCCAGGCGCGTAAACCCTCTTTTTCTTGAGTTATCAGGCTGATCGGTCAGCCATTGTTGGAGTTTGCAGTAATGAGAATCGTTCTGTTGGGCGCCCCGGGTTCGGGTAAAGGCACCCAGGCTAAGCTGATGGCAGAGGCTTACCGGGTTCCCCAAGTATCCACTGGAGACATCCTTCGCAATTCGGTGGCGGCCAAGACGGAGGTCGGCAAAAAGATAAGCACCATTTTGGATGCCGGGAATCTGGTCCCGGACGACATCGTCATTGACGCGGTAACTGATCAAGTGCGGTCGCCTGACAGCAGGCGTGGGTTCGTTCTGGATGGCTTCCCCAGAAATATTCCTCAGGCCCAAGAGCTTGACACGCGTCTTGGTTGGATGGGTCGACCGGTTCAGCTTGTCCTCCACCTCGCGCTTGCGGAGGAGCTTGTCGTAAAGCGGATACTCGGTCGGCTGACGTGTAGCAAATGTGGCGTGATATTCAACAAATATTTCGCCGCGCCCAAGAAGCGAGGAATCTGTGATCAATGCGGTGGGAAGAAATTAACCCAACGCGCCGACGACAACGAGAAAACCATTCGTTCTCGTTTGTTGACCTATGACAGAGATACCCTGCCGTTAATCGCCTATTACAGAGCTCAGCACAAGCTCAGAACGATTCCTGCTGACGGTGATGTATCGACCATATTTCAGTCGATCTGTGAGGTCGTCGATACGGAAATTCGGCCCATGGAGAAGAAAATCGTCTCGATCGAAGAGCCGGTGATGATCCGTCGAATAAAAAAGCCAGAGCCGGAAAAAGAAGCGACCGGTAAAAAAAGCTCGAAAAAGGCCGCTGGGAAGGAGGAGAAATCAGCGTCCGGCAAGAAGCCGACCAAAAAGACACCGGCCAAAAAGACAGCGAAGAAGTCCACGGCTAAAAAAGCAGCAAAGAAAGCGGCGAAAAAAGTCACCAAGAAGGTCACCAAGAAGGTCACCAAGAAGGTCACTAAGAAAGTGGCGAAAAAAGCAGCTAAGAAGGTCGCAAAAAAGGTAACCAAGAAGCCGACCAAAAAGGCACCGGCCAAAAAGACAGCGAAGAAGTCCACGGCTAAAAAAGCAGCAAAGAAAGGTGCTGCGCGCAAGCGCTAGGGCGGGCCATGAGCTT
>Ga0255761_10002279_pt1 | contig 17724 bp, 10 predicted proteins | sample 071ome_29_FD_179961 | JGI IMG/M metagenome (GOLD analysis project Ga0255761, IMG submission 179961) | Coastal salt marsh microbial communities from the Groves Creek Marsh, Skidaway Island, Georgia - 071407BT metaG (version 2) | ecosystem: Environmental > Aquatic > Marine > Intertidal zone >... | reverse complement strand
CCGCGCATCGTCACCGTGGCGGATTTAGGCTGTCCTTGCGGTGGTACGCACGTGAAAAGCTCCAAAGAGTTGAAGCGAGTTATCGTGGTTGGTTTGAGAGTGAAAAAAGGCGCGACGCGGATTAGTTACGAAGTAGACCTGAGCATTTAAAAACAGTATTAATATTAACAGGCGTAACCACCGTGGCCGCTGGTGACATAGCGCTCATGACCTTCTCTAATTTGAGTTTCAACAAACAACACAACAAACAAAAATTCTTCCTCAACCTCTGCACACTTTTCATCACGCGCGTAAAAAACATCTATCTTTCTGGCACTTCTCTGCGCGAATACAAGATCGAGGGTCTGTGAAAAGACGAGCAGCGAAGTGACGCATTCTTCCTAGGTTTGAAACGAAGAAGAAGAAGAAGAGGGGTATCTGTCGTTCGAGACGAAAGAAGAAGACCAACACAACGGAGACAAAAATGGAAGCGCCGTCAGAGGATGCGGAGCAGGAGGACCACGACGCCACGGGCGGTTACACGTTCGTGTTGGAAAAAGCGACGCTGGAAACGGCAAAAATCGGCAAAGGGTACGCTTTATTAAACTGCGACGACCACGCCAATTTTATCAAACGTCACGGGAAACAACCCGGCGATTATCGACCGGATATATGTCACCAAGCGCTTTTGGCGATACTCGATTCGCCTCTGAACAAAGCCGGGAAAGTGAAAGCGGTGTACGTGAACACGCAGAAAAACGTGCTGATTAAAATCAGCCCACACACGAGAATACCGCGAACGTTTAAACGGTTTTGCGGACTGTTCGTTCAACTGTTACAAAAGCTCTCCGTGAGAGCGTCGAATGGGCCAGATAAGCTGTTAAAAGTCGTCAAGCAACCGGTGACGAAATACTTCGCCGCCGGTGCTCGAAGAGTCGGTTTTAGTTTTAGCGCGCCGGAGGTGAAACGAATGCGAGAGTTCGTCGCGAACGATTTAAAAGAAGATAAAGAATCCGTCGTGTTTTGCGTCGGCGCCATGGCGCACGGGAAAGTAGACGTCAGTTGGACGGACGATTTCATATCCGTTTCTCAGTACCCGTTGAGCGCGGCGTGTTGCATAGGGAGAATTTGCAACGCGTTGGAGCTGAAACACGACATCGTTTAATTTTTTTGGGAGTTCGTATATAGGAAAAAAAGGAGAGGATATCGAGATGAATCTTCTTTCCCTACTTCGCGATGATGATTGTTTGCGCGTGCAATAATAGTAGTGTAGCCGTAATAATATATACATGTGTACCATTTACTGTAATAGTCTCAAAAAGTTTCAAATTAACAAGCCAGCCAACCTCCTCTCTCGAACATCTCAGAGGGGCGCCCACCCAAAAAAAAAAAGCAAGCAGGCCAAGCGTCAAGAGGCGGCGACGTTTCGTAGACGTTTCAGAGGCAACAGTCTCCACTTTTTTTCTCTCGAAGGTACGGATAGACGACGCCGCATATATAGAAATCATCGATATCGGATTGAAACTTTGATTTTTACGTCGGAAACGCGCGCTTAGACATCGTTAGAATGCTTTTATGCGTTCAGATGGATCGAATCAATCTCGCAATCGCGCGCTCGCGCGCGCGACGCGTTTTTCAAAACACGTCCGATGAGACTTTTAGCGTCTTTTGCGACGCTTTTTTTATTCCCTTTCCTTCTACAAAAAAAACTAACCTCTTCTTCTCCCGTCCTCGCGTGCGACACTCCAGGCTTTAAGTTTCGTGTATAAGTCACAAACGCCATAGAAAATGGCGCGTTCGAAGAAAACATCAGCGGCCGAGGTACGATTTCTCTGTTCGCGTGTGCGCGTAGGAGCGTGATTTCCGCGCGATTTTTTTCGTTTTTTTTCCTCGATTGGGTTGTTATCCGTCGTCTTTGGTGCAAAGTGTTACTTAATCTTCGTGAGTTCCGCACTTTCCGCTTTTCGAAATTGGGGAAAAGACCCTCTCTTCTCTTTTCAAAGGGGGTGATTCCACGCGCATTCGATCGATTAAACGCACTCACGCTCGCATCTTCTCTTCGAAAACAGGATGAGCGCAAAGCGAATTTGCGTAAGGATATCGATTTTGTCGAGCACACGTGGCCGGCAGAAAAGCTCTACTCGCACTTTGGGTGCACGTTGGAGAAAGGTTTGTCGAGCGAACAGGTTTTAATCAACCGCGCTAAATATGGCGAGAACCGATTGACTCCGCCGGCGGTGACGCCGTGGTACATCCAATTCTTGATGCAGTTTGCGAACTTTTTCGCCGGTTTGTTGTTAGCTGGTGGGACTTTGTGTTTCATCGGTTACGCCATCGATACGGAAAAGGACCAAACCAACTTGTTTTTGGGCATCGTCTTGTATGCGGTCGTAACTATTACGGCGACTTTCTCGTACTTGCAAGAAGCCAAGTCCGAGAAGATCATGGAAGGTTTCAAAAACATGATCCCGAAGAAGTGCAAGTGCATTCGCGACGGTAAGAACACCGTCGTTGATGCGTGGGAGTTGGTTCCGGGAGACGTCGTCGATTTGCTCGACGGCGACTCCGTCCCGGCGGATATTCGCGTCATGACGGCGAACGAATTGAAGGTGGACAACTCTTCTTTAACTGGTGAATCCGAACCGCAAGATCGCTCCACGGAGTTGGCCAAGGACGCGAATGGTAACTTGGTCATGCAGCCGTTGGAGGCGAGCAACTTGTGCTTTTATACCACGATTATCAACGCGGGTTCCGGGAGAGGCGTGGTCATTGGATCCGGTGATCGTACGGTTATGGGTCAAATCGCTGGTTTGGCCACGGAAACGTCCAACGAAGCGTCGCCAATCAACGTTGAAATCTCCAAGTTTATTCAGTTGATTTCTGCCGTCGCCATCACCTTGGGTATCGTCTTTTTCGTCATCGGTTTGACCAACGGGACGGAGATCATCCAAAACGTTGTGTTTATGATTGGTATCATCGTCGCGAACGTGCCGGAAGGTTTGTTGGCGACTGTTACCGTGTCTCTCGCGTTGACCGCGAAACGTATGCACACGAAGAACGTTTTGGTGAAGAACTTGGAAGCGGTTGAAACCTTGGGTTCGACCACTATCATCGCCTCGGATAAGACTGGTACCTTGACGCAAAACAGAATGACTGTTATGCACGCATGGGTCGATAACGAAACGTATTTGTGCCCAGCCGGGAAGAACGTTCCGGATTTGGCGGTTTTGAAGCAAACTCCAGCGGATGAACCGTATTACGACGAAAGCTCTCCGGCCTTCAAACGATTATTGCAAGTCGCGACGTTGTGTAACAACGCCGAGTTTTTGACTAAAAACGACGACGGCTCGTACATTGACTTAAAGGCGGAAATGAACAACCCGAACTTCAACATCTTGAAGCAAGCCGCGACTGGTGACGCTTCCGAGCAAGGCTTGTTGAAGCTCGTGCAACCGTTGAACGATGCTTTGGAAACGAGAGCCGCGTGCCCGAAGATTTTCGAAATCAAGTTCAACTCCACGAACAAGTGGCAGTTGTCCATTCACTCTCAAGGTGCCGGCAGACCGCCGTTGCTCGTCTTGAAGGGTGCTCCGGAAAGAGTGCTTGGCATGTGCAAAACGTACTTTGCTAAGGGTGAAACGAAGCAAATCGACGCGAAGTACAACAAGACGTACACGGAAGCGTACGAAGGTTTGGGCGGTCGCGGCGAACGTGTTTTGGGTTTTGCCTACAAAGAGTTGACCGGCTTCAAGGACAACTTCAAGTTTTCCAACAAGCCGTCCCCGAACTTCACCATGGACGATTTGACCTTTGTTGGTTTGATCTCGTTGATTGATCCTCCGAGAGAAGGCGTCCCCGAAGCCGTCATCAAGTGCAACCGCGCTCGCGTGAAGGTGTACATGGTTACCGGCGATCACCCGATCACCGCGGCTGCCATTGCGAAACAAGTCAACATCATTTCGCAAGAAAATATCGACAGTGGCGATGCCATCGTCGTTAAAGGTGATACCATCCGTGAGTGGACGGAGATCGCCGACCCGGTTGAACAACAAAAGAAGTGGGACGAAGCGCTCGATCACAAACAAATTGTTTGGGCGAGAGTGTCTCCGGCGCACAAGTTGTTGATCGTTGAGAACTGCCAGCGCAGAGGTGAAATCGTTGCCGTCACCGGTGATGGTGTGAACGATGCGCCTGCGTTGAAGAAGGGTGATATTGGCGTTGCCATGGGTATCGCCGGTAAAGACGTTTCCAAGGAAGCGGCTGATATGATTTTGATGGACGATAACTTTGCGTCCATCGTCAACGGCGTCGAAGAGGGGCGATTGATCTTTGATAACTTGAAGAAGTCCATCGCGTACACTTTGTCGTCGAATATTCCGGAGATTGCGCCGTTTTTGATTTACATCACGGCGAAATTGCCGTTACCGTTGTCGACGGTTTTGATTCTCTGTATCGATCTCGGTACGGATATGGTCCCGGCCATCTCTCTCGCTTACGAGACCAGAGAGGCGGATATCATGGACCGCCCGCCGAGAAATGCGCAAACTGATCGTTTGGTCAACTTCAAATTGATTTCGTTTGCGTACTTGCAAATCGGTATGATCCAAGCCTTAGCCGGCTTCTTTGTCTACATCATCGTCCTCAACGATTACGGCTACGCGCCGAACATCTTGATGGGCAACGGTTTGGAATGGTTCAAGCACTCGGTCATGTGTACCGTCAACGGCGATGGTAGTCCGAAAGAGTGCGGTTTTGGTTGCGAAGGTGACAGCTGGGAGAGAGGATACTGCGAAGGTGGTTGCCAAGTTCCCGCCGGTGGTGCAGTCGATCCGTTCATCGAGTTCACCTCTTCTGGTTTCAGAGGTCCTGGTGACTACACTTGCAACAGAGCGTGCTCGAACTACGCCAGCATTCCGGCCAGTGAAATCACCGCTGATGAAACTGCGGCCTTTGCAACGTACTGCGCGTCAGACAACACGTTCGGCTTTGCCGACCGAGGTTTCGCGGACGATGATGCCATCGCTCCGGCGGGCGCCATGTATTTCTGGAACGGCCAGCAACAAGCCTTGCCGAACAAGAACTACCAAACGTCCGCGTTGGAGTACGCGCAATGCGCGTACTTCATCTCTATCATCATCGTCCAATGGGCCGATTTGTTGATTTGCAAGACGAGAAAGCTTTCTCTGTTCCAGCAAGGCTTACAAAACGATTTCATGAACTTTGGCTTGTTGTTTGAAACCGTCCTCGGGGCGACTTTGGTATACACTCCAGCCTTGAACACCGTCTTTGGTACTCGCCCGTTGCACATCTTGCACTGGTTCCCGGCTGTTCCGTGGTCCATGTTTATCTTTACCTACGATGAGTTGAGAAAAGCGCTCATGAGAGGCAATCCAGATGGCTGGTTGAACACGTACACGTACTGGTAATCGACTCCGTCGCGCTTGAAGGAATTTCGTTTGTTAAAAGGGAAGATTTGATGAACGAGAACGCACAAGAAGAAAAACAATTAAAGTAATCACAAAGAAACAAAATAATTTTAGGTTGAGGGAAGTCTGTCCTCACGTTCATTAGCACATTTCATAGAGCAACGGACGTTCATTTTTACACTCGATTTAGAGAAAGATTTTGGTTGTTTTAATACGCAAAATTCACACATCACTCGTTTGTAAAAGCTTACATTAATTAGAAAGTTTCTTCGTTTTCCTTATCGCTTTCGACGGCATTGTCTTCATCCTCGTCTTCTCCCTCCTCTTGCTCCTCATTATTATTCGCTTTCTTCTCGCTCTTCTCTGTGTCGACATCGTCCCACTTTGTATTCGGCTCGCACTGGTGAAAATATTTCCGCTTCAACGCGCCGTGGTCCCACAATGTCCCGCAGCCTTCGTCGTGCGCCTCGAATCGATGCACCTCCCCATTTTCTTTCGTGGCTCGCGAATACGCCGGCCCGTGTCGCATTTTGTGCTCCGTCCAATGTTCCAAGAAGCATTCTTCGGAGCAAAAAAACGCCCGCTCGAAAGCGTCCATCACAACTTTCATCTTTCTTTCCTTGTACATCTCCAAGCACTGCGCGCACTCCAATCGCATCATCGCTTTTTTCGACTTCTCGCACCCGCACCCCGAACACGCTAAAGTCACCGCGTATCTCGGCACTCCTCGGTCCAACCCGCGGCACTTCTCCATGTACCGCTCGTCGCTCACGTCGTCGACGTCCTCGAAATTCCGATCTCCCGTTTTTTTGAAATGCGCTCGGTTCGCTTCTCTCATTTTTCGCTCGTTTTCGGAAACCGCGTCGCGCCAAAACTCGTCCCACGAGTTCGCGGTGTTCTTGTTGATGGCGGTGTTGTTCTCGTCGCTCTTCCTCGACGACCTCCTCTGGCTTTTCTCATGAGACATGATTTATTTATTTTTTAGATCAGCAGATCAGCGAGATCAGATTGGAGGAAAAAAAATTGGCGTTACTTTTTTCTTCTCTTGACAGCTTGATTGCATTTTTTCCCGAGAGTGAAGAAGAAGGAGGGGAGAGCCGCAAACCATCGTCATTACTACACAAACACACTTACACACACACACATATAATAATATGTTAAACGCGTGCTGCGGAGGCGCTCGACCAGGACACGAAAAAGGAGGTTTACACGACATGAACACTCTCGAACTTCCCTCCGGACACTTGAAAATCGACCCGGAAGGTGCGCTTTTTTCTTCCTCCGTGTTACATTTTTTTTGAAACATCATCGACACTTTTTTGCTCACCGCCGCACGTACGCACTTTCTTCTTCTTCATCATCATCGTCGTTATAAAACACAGACCCGTGGCCGTTGGAGACGTATAACCCTCCATCACACGTGTATAAAATGCGCGACGAAAAGACCGGGTACTTGCAAACGTTTCCTTTCGAGGAAAACAATCCCATGCCGGAAGCGTTCGATAGAAACTCGGACTATTTGGTCAAGTTGCTCGACCCTGTGATTAAGCCGAAAGACAGCGGCGGAGGAGGCGAAGAAGGCGCTCCTTCCACGAGCGGAGGCAACGACGACGGTCGAGGTCAAAAATCGACGAAGAAGAAAGAGAAAGCGAAGAAGCAACCGCAACCGCAAGAGGAAGTGGACCCGTTCGTAAAGGCGAACTTGACGGTTGGTAAAGTTTTAGAGGCGAAAGAGGACGACCAGTGGTCGGAGAAGTTGTACTTGTGCAAAGTGTTAGTCGGCGAAGACGAAGAGAAGGACGTGAAGCAAGTCGTCACTGGTTTGAGAAAGTTCGTGAAGAAAGAAGATTTGGAAGGGAAGTTAGTTTTGACGATTATTAATTTGAAGGTGGCCAAGTTAGCCGGGGAGACGAGCGAGGCGATGATTCTAGCGACGGAGAGCGGGGAAGGCGATAGCGTGGACGTGAAGTTGGTCAAGGTTCCGGACGGAGCGAAGGTTGGCGAGAAGGCGTTCATTGAAAATGAAGAGGACAAGAAGCCGGAGACGTACCCGAAGGAGTGCAAGAGTAAGTTATGGGAACAAGTGAAGCAAACGTTAGTGATTAAAGGTGGGAAGGCGACGTATCAAGGGAAGAATGTGGTGGTCTCGAGCGGGTTCGTAACCGGCCAAGATGGCGTCGCGGATGGCGCGTTTATCAAGTAATATTCATATATAGCCGCTTTATTTTAATGCTTGATGATTATCAGTCGTTTATCAATCAATTATTCAATGCGTTGACCAACTCGACGGAGTTTTCTCGACCAGGCGTTCCTCCTAAGACCAACGAAGAGACCCACGAGAACGGGTCGTTCGCGTCGCTTTTCGCCGACGTCAACTCGATGGAGTATCCTGGAAATATTATAGGCCAAGGTGCTTTATCGTTGTATTCGACCTCGTGCACTAGTTCTTTCTCTGCGTTTAACAAGATCAGCTTTTCGCCTTTATTGCTCAATTTGAACGGTAACTCGGCGTCTTTGACGACGACGACTTTTTCTTCGTTCGGTTCGCCGCGGTGAGCGAGTTCAAACTTTGTCGCGTTCTTCGCCACGACGATTCTCTCTTTCGGTTTTACCGTCGTGTTCAAAGGAAACTGGAACATATTCTCAGAGTTCAAATTCTTTTTATCCGTGAAATACCACGAGCTCATGTCCACTTCGTTCGTCGACGACGGGTTCAAAAACTCGCACCACTCCCCGCTCCTGGCGGCTTTTTGACCAGTCCTCGTCGTCGCGTCGTCACCATCGTCAAAACCATCGCCGATAGAAGACGACTCCAAAGATTTCCCCACCGGATCGTACATGATTTCGCTGATTACGATCGCCCCGAAATCTGCCTCAGAGGCGGAGAGCGTCTCCTTCCCTTCCACGAAAAAGCCACCACGCGAGGTGTGAGACGACGACGAAGAAGCAGAAGAACGAGAAGACCTCGTTGTTGTCTCACCAGTCGAGGACAAAAATACGAGCGCGAAGCAGGAAAGAAGAGAGAGAAACGTCATCCTCCGAGCAGCGCGCCTCCTCGTTTTGCGAGGCGCGAGAGACGACGGATGGAAAGAAGAAGTGTAGGAAGAAGTGTGAGAACAGCGAGAACGCGTCTTTGTCTTTGATGCCGTCGTCATTTTTTGCGGCAGCGAGGTGTGTGTGTGCTGTTCTTCTCTGTTCGTGTCGTTCTCGGAGAACTCTTTTGCGTATTTTTTGCCGCACCGCGCTCTCGTATTTTTCTCGTATTTTTTCCCAAAACACGAGAAGAGTCGAAACCTGCCTCTAAACCCTGAAGCTCCCAAAAATCGAAAAAGAAGCAAAATCTTCCCCCACCAAGAAAAAGAAGCAGAAAATTTATTTTTTTAAGCGTAAAATTTACCCACGCAAAACTTCATATTCCGCACTCAAAATAAAACACACGAACATTAAAAACATGTCCGCGATCGCCCAAATCACGAACAGATGCGTCTCCGTCGCGTCTGTGAGCAGAAAAACGCAAACGAAGAGAGTCGCCGTGCCGGTACGTGAGCGATGTCGCGAAGCTTTTTTTTCATTTTTTTTTGATTGATTACACTCTTTGTCGTCCCGTTGTGGGTAATATTTCCTTTTCCAGCTTTGTGCCCCAGCGGGGGAGTGGGGGGAGATAAAATCGCGCGCGCGCGCTCGCCTCCCGGGGCGAACGAGTCCGGGGCTTGAAACCATCGAAACGAGTTTGAAATCGCGCGAAGGAAATCTTCGTGCGTTCGAATCCGCGCGCGTAGTGTCGCTCGCGCGGTCGCGTGGCCGTCTCGTTCGGGTTGGATATCTCTCTCTCTCGCAAATATAATCTTTCCTCCTCTGTGTTGGGAGATCGGCCCTTCTTCTCTTCAACGAGGAAAGGATAGGATTACTCCCTTCCAAATGTGTTTGAAAAATTTCAAATCTTTTTTCTTTTTCGTCTGTTATGAATCAAAAGCTGACCGCAGCACACGCTCTCAATCGATACAGGCGCAAGCTTCTCTCAAGCAAAAGTTTGAATCCGCGAAGGTTGTCGCCCCGGTTGTCTTGACCAACTTGGTCATGACCATGCCGGCGCACGCCGAAGCGGGTAAGTTGTTTGACTTCAACTTGACCTTGCCGATCATCGCGGCGGAGTTCTTGACCTTGATGTTCATCTTGGACAAGACCATGTTTGGCCCGGTTGGTAAAGCGTTGGACGACAGAGATGAGTTGATCCGATCCCAATTAGCCGCTGTTGGCGGTAACACCGAAGAGGTTGACAAATTGATTGCGGAGAAGGACCAAATCATCGGCGACGCGAGAGCCCAAGTCGGCAGAGACGTTGCCGCCTTGAAGACGGAGATGGACGCGAAGATTGCCGCGGAAGCTGCGAGAGCCAAGGCTGACGTCGACCGCCAAATTGCGGACGCGATGAGAGCGATTGATGCGGAAAGAGAGAGCTCCAAGGCGCAAGTTGAATCCCAAGGCCAAGCCATCGCGGACCAAATTGTCGCCAAGGTCGTTGAAGTATAAGAGAGTTAGAGAGGAGAGAGGAAAACAACGATAAGAACAAAAATTAAAAGCCGCTTTGCATCATTCAAGTTCTTCCACAACGCCAACACCACCACAAAGAACATCATCAACAACTATATAAAATATAACTATGATACCATCATTGATTTTTAGCAGATAGATACATAAAAATGTTTTGAGTAATCAATCCTTACGACTGATTTTAACTAACAATATCGAGGACTACAACTACAGCACTATTGTTCACTATTCCTATTCTTAGCCGCGCGTTTTTCAGCGCGTCTACTTTTTGCCCCGCTTCCGGGAGCTTGCTTTCGTTTTCTCGGTTTCGACGCCGGCGACGCCGGCGTCGTCTCTATCTCAGAAGCCTCTTTCTTCTTCTCGCACTTCCTGACAAAGACAGACGAAGAGAGGGAGGAGGAGAAGAAAAAGACTTCGCGTAACTTAGCCTCTAAAAGGACCTCGTTACCATCGTTTTGAGCTTTGGAGCACATCAATTCTTCGATTGTATTTCTAACCTTTTTCGCTTCGGCTGCTTTTTCATCCAACAAGAAATCTAAGAGCAACGCCAAAGCCGCGTTTACTTCTCTCTTTCTCCGGCGGTCGCAATCGCTCGCGATGATTTTCGCAAACCATTGCACGTCGTTCAATGAAGTGAAGAGAGCATCTTGTAAAATATCTGGAGCGTTTAACAGCGTCCGGCACAGAAACCGCGAGGCTAGTTTTGGTTCGTTCTTCGTCGAGACGTGTTCGTTTAACCATCCGGCGAGACGAGAGATTGAAGAAGCAATCGATAACGCCGCGGATTGAACCGCTGCAGCCGGCGTCGCTTTTGTCTCGTCCTCTTCTTCTCCTACCAATAAACACGAAAAGTCGAAGCTTGATATTTCTAGAATTTCTGCAAGCGTATTCTTGACGACCAAAGAAGAAGAAGAAGAATCCTCGTTGTTATTGTTGTTATCTGCTACCACAATCAGGCGGTAGAGTTCAGATACTGTAGCGAGTTGGCTATTTAACTTTGGCCTTTTTTCCAGACGTTTTAATACGGTCGCGTGGAACTCGAGATACGCTTTGAAACAGTTATTCGCAACGAGATAATCTGCAATGGAGGAACTTCCACCTCTGGAATTCGATTCGCCGCGCGCGCCGGCAGATTCTAATCGAGATAAAATCGTGCTTCTCACGCGTCGCACTGCGTCTACGAAATCGCGTCCGGCAAATACAAACGCGTCCGGTGCTTTTGCTAAACCTTTTAAAATCATCAGGGAGAGCACGGCCACGTGACTTCGATGTTCGACGGATACGTCCTGCGACGAGGAAACTGACGCTCGCGGGTCTACGCTTTCTTCAATACGTCTCGTCAAGAACGCGACAAAGCTTACGTGCTCGACAAGCTCGAGCGCGAGGGAATCGCTTCCGTTTTCGCACACATTCTTGATCAAGCGCATAGTTCTCGACCGTGTGTTGCTGTCTGCAAGCGCGTACGAACACGTTTGCGAGCTCAAAATTTCAAGCACAAACTGTTTCCGAAACACGCGAGAGGATAAGTTGTCTTTATCGCCCAAAGAGTGGAACGAGGAATTAAGTTGACGAAGTGCCCATGTTCGCTTAGCTTTAGCATCGACATCCCCGGCGTTCACGAGCGGGAGAAACATAGGTAATCGGTCGAGGTCGATGGACATACGTTTTAAGACCTGCTTGTTGGCGACAACGAAGAATTCAGATTCCGGTCTACACGCAAGCCACATGGCCTCGGCAGCGAATGAGGTCGCCGTTGTTGGCCAAACGACATCTTCTGCGTGTTGATACTTCGTTTGCGCCTCCATATTTTCTTCGTCGTCGCGGGTCAAGACGTCATTATTCCAGACATCGTTTGAGTTTCGAATCCAACGCAAAATGGAAAGGACTTGAGTTCGTTCGCGAAACGACGCCCGCGCCAACATCACGTCGGTCAAATCTATATCTTCTCCACTTTCTGTTTTTCCGGTGACTATTTGAGTCACGATTTCATCCATGGTGGATAGTATCGTTCTCGCGAGACGACGAAAATTGATATCTGTGGAAGAAAGTGCTGATATTGCAACAGAGAGAATGCCCGAACGCGCACACTCTCTCGGCGAGAGCGATTCTGTTTCCAGATTTCGCAGCGTCATTGGAAGGATCCAGGAAGGATCGTACGCCAGTCTATTCACAATTTCTTCTTCGTTTCCTGCGGTGAGGAGTAAATCTTCTTCGTGACTGGTATCTTCCCAGAACAAAAGTCTTTGTCTTTGAGGAAAAGCAGTCGCCGTTATCGCACTTCTTCTGCAATCAAAAAGCGACGTACCAATTGCATTACTAACGCGTTCTTTGAGTAACATTTTCGTGTCGCTATCTCCATCGTCACCGTCGTGGAATACAAGTCTATTCCACGCTTCGCCTTCGAAAAATTTGTCAGCCGCGCTTCCAAAAACAAAGCCGCACTTTTTAAGAACGTCTTGTCCAGAAAGTGAATCGAGCTTTACGATAGTTCGCATGATGCGAGAATCGAAAGCAGACGACGACCCATCATACCCTTTAAGTAAAAGAGGTAAAACTTCGACTACCTTCTTCGTCGCCCACGCATCAGGCCGCGATTGCTGTGTGTCTATGTATACTCGGTATTTCAGTTCGAGAGACGCGTTCAGAATTTTTGCAAACGATCGCTTCAATTCTGCAATATTTTTCGTTTGTCCTTTCGGCGACGAAATGCACACCGAAGAAACAGAGACTTTCTCCGAACGCTCGTCAACGCACTCCCGAACAAAGTGCATCGAAGGTGGATTCTGCGGAAGTGAATCCAAAAGTCCGCTCGTATTTTCGTCCTCTTCCGACTCTCCTCGTGATAAAAGGGCCTGTACAAATTTTTCATTCTGGCACACGCAATCGAAGCACGACTTTGCTAGCTCCTCAAATATTTCACGCATTTGATCGCGTTTCTTCATCTTCTTTGCGCTTTTTGGCGTGAGCGCTGCGAGGATTTTGGCCATCGCGTCTACTCTGCGAGGATTTTTAAGCGTTTCCGCCTTGAGCGAAAGAAAGATGAACTTTTGTGCCCAAGTGACCAGTGCAATAATATCGCCTTCGTTACTTCGCATAAAATTCTCGTCGTTGACTGCAAAAGTGAACGCATCGATTGTGTTGATGGTATCATCGTCTACGGTGGCGTTTTTTTCCCACACTTCGAGTTCTTCTTTAAGTCTGTTCTCAAGAATTCTTTTCATCGTTTTATCTTCCGCGCTCAACCTCTTTCCTCCCTCGTCCAAAGCTACCAAATGCTTGAAAATAAATTGGAAGCATCTTACGCGATACACTTGAGGACAGTTCGCGTCAAAACACACGTTGAACGCGTTCATGATATCATTCGTGTGCCTATGACTCAACGTATTCGAAAAATATTTGTCCGTCAACGCATTTGAAAGTTTCTTTTCGAAACTTGTCTTCTGTTTTGCGTCTTCACCATTCAATGCAATTTGAAGAGCTCGAGCGGAGCATATCATATTTCCGTGCGTTGTTGGATCCATTTGCTTCAGAACCAACGACGCGATGTCGTTTAAGAACGTTTTTCCATCGCTCATATTCACATCCACGAGATCTCGAATGGCTGCGCAATCTGCGCATTTTCGAATAGCAACGGAGGCAGCCTTTTCAAAGACGGCACAGTCATCTTTAAAGTTGCAGTGCTGAAGAAATGTAGCAGCACATATCTCTCCTGCGTTCGAATTCACGAGAGACGAGACAAACCCAGCTTCAGCGCTCGTGACTTCACTTTTCGTAAGTCTTTTCCTTTTCAAGACCTTTTCCAAAGAACGATGAGCGCTCGAAGAGTAAGGGGCTGCAATGTTAGTTTCCCAATTCGACGCAACGCTTTCTTCAAAGACGCCGGCAAGAACGTTCAGTATTGGAACCGAGTTTTCAACATCGTCCTCTTCCAATAACACGTCCAAAAGAAGCGCGAGTATCCTTGCTTTTCCGTCAAAAGAAACGCTGTGCGAATTTAAAGACACATTTGCCACGGAAGCCATTAAAACGAAGTTTGCCTCTTTCCTACTTTTTACGATTGCATCGAGCTGGGTCTCTTCCGAAGCAAATTTTGCAAAGATGACGAGGGGCTCATTTTCCGAGTGCCTCAAAAACGCATCAGCGAGACATTTTCGAGGAGTTGACTGCATCGCGCCTAATTTCAGCTCCGTATCCTCAATACTTCGCGCTAATGCAGCCGCAAGTTTTGATTGGATTTCGCCATCGAAGCAGTCATTCCCCGTCCGTGACAGCTCTCTGGCAACGCTGAATGAAACCGCGCTTAGAAGAGAACCACGACCAGATCGACTCATCTCGCTGATCATTCGAAGCGCTTCTTCGAGAAGTCTCGTGAAATCCTCCGCCTCGTGTATGTAATTTTGCAGCAAGAGCGAATATAGCTTCGCCTTAGAGTGTGCGTCAAAGGTGCCACCATTCTCGACTGCATCCGTTTCGACGTTTTCAATAGTAAAATTCTTCATATTCTTCGGGTTGCTCTGAAATATTTGGCGCTCTTTACACAAAATATCGTCAATCGTCTTCATCACTTTCTTTTCATGCTTTGATGACGCCAATGCATGAACACCTACTTTGTTCAGTGCCACGGCATGCGTCCAAAAATCGGTCGTACGAAGCAAACTTGGAAGAATTAACGAAGCTGCAAATTGTCGAACGATGTCAATCTCTTCTTTGGTTTTTTTCACGCTCCTTGAAACTTTCAAGGCATTTTCAAACACAATCACCGAGAGGGGCGAGAGCGCGGAAGTGTTGTGATTATCGTGCTCATCTGGTTGATTAAACCGAGGCGGCCGCGAGACTTCTTCATCCATAAATGCGTCGAGGCTTGTTCGCTTCGATGCCGAGACGATTGCGTCTGCCAAGAATTCTGCAAGCGATGCAGTGAAGTCAAGCGAAGTCGCAGCGCTACAACATTGAGCAAAGTTGTGTGTATACGTCTCGGCTTCTCGTTCAACCGAATATTTTGTGCTTCCATCGGCTCCAAAACTTTCGTCGAGAGTTTTCGATTCTATCAAATTTAGCTTGAAAAGCGTCTTGATATTTTCGAACAGTAAACGGATATTGTCTCGACTTTCATCCTCGACATCTTTCATCACCGCAAATGCGTAACATTTGAAAACGGCGACGAGAGTATTTTTCGATACCGCCGATGACGCCGTGCAGGCGTTACGTGCAACAGAAATCGCAGCAATGCTTTCGCGAGCATTGTGAAAAAGCTCTTCACGAGTGTTCGGAAGAATCTTTGCGACGTCAACAAAATTGACGGTATCTGAAGGTGAGAGCGCAACGCGTTCAGCCAAGGCTTCTAAAGCCAAAAGCTTCGAGAATCGACTAAACTCAGACACTTCATCCTCGTTTTCTTCTTCTTCTTCTTCTTCTTCTTCGTCGTCGTCGTCGTTGTCGTTGTCTTTGTCTACGTCAGATTCGACTTTCTCCTTTTTATTAGTATCCATCTTTTCAGTATTTACTTGTTCTGGGACGTGCGTGCCTCCTTTCATGACGATTTGTATGAGCACCGAGATTTCCGGGAAAACATCCGCCGACGCTATGCCTCTGGCCCGACGCAATATCTCCCTCTTCCGAGCGAGCGCGAGACCATGGTGAACACTTTTATTCTCAATCTTGCTTCTAGTATTAATATTTTTGCGCTGCTTGATTTGGTTCGCAATCGCATTCTTTTCCGCCAAATCTATTCGTTTTCTGGTCGCGCGCAAACATTTTCCAAGAAATTGCAATGAAGCCTGGCGAACGACTATGCTTTTATGCCCGAGCGATTTCACAAAGATTGTTTTCGTCAACGTCGAAGGTAACGCACTCGATGCCCAATGTCTGGCTTTCATTTCGATTTTTTCTTCGTCGTCATCATCATCGTTTCCGTCGTTCTCGTTTGTAATACCAGTACTGAAATCTCCCACTGTCCTCTCGCTGTGTTCCGCCGAGGTTTGAATCAAATCTCCCAACATGCGTATCGTTGATAACCATTTTTCTGTGTTTTTCGGTTGTAAATCAGATGAAAAGCTAGCAACGTAGTGTGAAGCGAGTCGCGGATGCGCAGCGCATGCATCCGAGAGGATAGATAAGTGTGCATCACACTCCGCCGGACGCAACTTCATCAAGAGTCGAGATATTAAATCTCCCGAGCCGACTTGGGAAGGACAAATTCCGTGTCGCGGATTCACACAAACTTCTTTCAGTAGTTCGACCGCCATATTCACAACGGTAGTATCCCGAGAAAAGTCTAACTTTTTCTTCTTATTCTCATCGTTTTCATCATTTGCGTTACCATCGCTCAAAGCAGCCATCGTCGCCAGCTGCTCTAAAAGCACATCCGTAAACGTAGCCAGCTTGATTTTCAACGGTGTCTGAATTGCGCTCACGTTTATATTCAGCACGCTCTTCCAAAGCACGGATAGGAACCGACACTGCGTCTCCGAGTCATCTTTCGACACGTTCCTAACAAACAAATACATGACGTTACGGTTTGTCGCTGCCGAGCGCACGACGCTTTCGTCGTTGGATTCTAAAAAAGCGAGGTAAAACTGAGCAAACGCGAATCTGTTTGAGGCCTTTTCAATGTTCTTCCTCGACGCCTTCGCGGCTTGATTTATCTTCGCACGCTCTTCCCGAAACAATGAAAGACGGTGCGTATTTTTGTTATCGCTGTTGTTGTTGTTCCCGTTGGTTATGTTGTAGTCTTGGTCGTCGTCGCCATTATCATCATCATCATTGTCATCATCATCATTCTTCCGTTTCTTTTTCCTATTGTTATTATTATCGATTCTCGGCGTCGCGACTTTTTGCAAAACTTGCAACGTCCAATCAAACTGTCTAAACGTCTCTCCGGCTAAACTCCCGTCGTCATCGCGCTGAATAATCGCAGTAAACAGATCGAATGCGGCTACGATCCGAACCCGAACCCCGGACGCGATGTGCGAATACATCTGCCGCATCCGTCTGGCGATGATATTTCTCGCCAAGCCGTCCAAAGCCAACCGACTGACGCTCGTCGAGGTCGATGCTCCAGCCGCACTTCTTCTTCTCTTCTTAGAATCGTCATCTCTCGTCGTCGTCTCATCTTCATCAAATTCTTCTTCTTCGAATTCTTCTTCTTCTCTCACTCGCAAAAGCGTCGCGATGAACAGCAGTAACGGCACGCCGACTTTCTGCGCGTTGTTCAAATGGTGCGCATCCCAAATCTCCAACAACGACTGGAAACTTTGCGCCTGTTGCAAATACACCTGCGGAACGATTTAGAATGAAAGAGTCAAAACAAGTCGCGTGAGTCTTCTCTGCGCGTGTCTGTGACTGTGACTGTCGCACGTCTCGAGAGAGAGAGACAGTCCCAGTCCGTCGGAGAGAGAGAGAAAAAGTATCGACGAAAGCGCGCGCGCATTCATAAAAAAGCAGTTACAAAAAACAAAGCCGCCACGCACTCGCAAACAGTCCTTCGCGCTCACTTCGTCCCTCTTCTTCTTCCCTTTTTGTCCTCCTCCTCGGCAAAAATGCGCGCGCAAACTCCTCAAGCACGATGAAATCGCTTCCGCGTTGTCTTTATTATCATCAATATTATCATCGTTAGAAGAAGAAGAAGATAATCGCTCCGCGTTTCGGCGCACCGCGCGCAGCACCTCGTGCTCTTCCTCAACCTCCATTTTTCTTTTCTTTTTTTGTTGTTGTTCGCGAGATGTGAGTCGTCGAGGAAGTTTTTCGCAAAAAAGTGTGTCGCTTTTCG
>Ga0255761_10002267_pt1 | contig 17767 bp, 16 predicted proteins | sample 071ome_29_FD_179961 | JGI IMG/M metagenome (GOLD analysis project Ga0255761, IMG submission 179961) | Coastal salt marsh microbial communities from the Groves Creek Marsh, Skidaway Island, Georgia - 071407BT metaG (version 2) | ecosystem: Environmental > Aquatic > Marine > Intertidal zone >... | reverse complement strand
ACCTAACTTTTCGTGATGGTGTTGCTTATATTGGTGAATCATCACTTCTTGATGTAGCAAAGCAGTATGGAACACCTCTCTATGTGTATGACTGGGAACACTTGAAAGATAATATTGATTACTTTACAAATGCATTTGGTTCAGAGACTTTGTTTCGTTACGCTGCAAAAGCATTTATCTGTAAAGCCTTAGTAAAAGAGTTAGATACAAAAGGCTGGGGTGTTGATGTTGTCTCTGGTGGTGAGATGGCAACAGTACAAGCAGTAACTGGAACATTAGAAAATGCTTTATTTAATGGCACATTTAAACACCAAGATGAGATTGAGTTTTTTATGCAACATAACGGTAGACATATCTCAGTAGATAATCGATATGAGATTCCATTTTTAGAATCTGTTGCAAGTGGAATGAACAAAAAACAACCTGTCATTATGAGAATAAATTTAGACGTTGGAGCTGAAACCCATCCAATGGTTTTGACTAGTGGTTATGACCAACAGTTTGGCATCTCTATTGATTTTGCAGAAGAGGCATTAGCAATGATAGTTGACTCACCTTCTCTATTATTTTCTGGTGTTCATGTACATATTGGAAGTCAGATTAAAGAACCAGCACGGTATCAGAAAGCAATGAGTTTATGTGCAGATTTTATGAATGCACACAAAGAGAGTGTTGAAGGTGATGTTGTTTTCGATGCAGGAGGTGGTTTCTTTTCACCCTATGCTGGTGATGACGTTAATCATGAATTAGAGGTGTATGCCAAAGCAATCCATGACGGTATTAGAGAACATTGGAGTGAAGTGTACAGTGTAATGATTGAACCAGGTAGAGCCTTAGTTAATAATCCTGGAGTTATTCTTTATTCTGCTGGTGCCATTAAAGATGATCGTGGTGAGAAACCATATATTTTGGTTGATGGAGGTATGTCAGATAATCCAAGGCCAGCTTTATATGGAAGTGAACATAAGCTCTTTAACATCTCTGGTGGAAAAGCTGGAGAAGACGTTGTGCATGCAGTCTCTGGTAGGCACTGTGAAAGTGGAGATTTATTAGTAAAAGATGCGATGTTGCCAAGCGATACTGTGTCTGGAGATATTTTAATGTCCACTTCTACTGGTGCCTATACCTTTGCTATGGCAAGTAATTATAACCGAGTACCTAAATCTGGAGTCGTTGCAGTTACTAGCAGTGGTGTGGTTGAGTTAGTAAATAGACAGAGTTTTCAAGATACTTTTATTAACGATTTATAAATCTTAAAATAATTGAATTAAATTACAAAAAAAATTATATTTATATTATAAGTTCATTTATGAATATCAATTTACAAAGAAAATCAGACGTACTACTAACGCTTTCCAGCTTAAGTAGTGATGAAGTATTTACACCTCCTAGCATTTCAAATAATATGTTAGATTTGCTGCCTAAATCAATCTGGAAAGATAAAGATTTAAAGTTTTTAGATTTAGCTACAAAATCTGGGGTTTTTTTGAGGGAAATAACAAAAAGATTAATTGATAATTTACCAAATGATTTTACAAATCATCAAGAAAAAGTTAATTATATATTGACAAATCAGGTCTACGGAATCGCACCAACTGAACTAACTTCTATAATTTCAAGAAGAACTCTATATTGTGCAAAAGAAGCAGATAGTGAACTTTCAGTTGTATCAAAAGGGTTGACAAAGCATGGGAATATTAGACATGAAATAATTCAACATGACTGGACAAATGGTACGAGATGTAGCTTTTGCGGAGCGCCACAAGAAATATTTGATAGAGATGTAGAATTAGAGAATCATGCATATGAAGTTCTACATAAAGACTCTGATAGTCTTTCAAAGGTTTTTGGTGACATGAAGTTCGATGTAATAATAGGCAACCCACCTTATCAATTAGAAACTTCTGGAGCACAAGCACAAGCAACACCTTTATATAATTTGTTTGTTGAACAAGCTATTAAATTAGATCCAAAATATATTGTTATGATTATTCCTTCGAGGTGGTTTACAGGAGGGTTTGGTTTAAAAAGCTTTCGAGAAAAAATGCTGAGTGATAGAAGATTAAAAAACATAGTAGATCATTTAGATGCTAGAGAAATATTTCCAGGTGTAGAGATTAAAGGTGGGGTTTGCTATTTTTTATGGGATAGAGACTACTCGGGACCATGTTCTGTTAAAACAATTAGAAATAATGAAATTCAATCTGAAATGACAAGAGAATTATTAATAGAAGGAACAAGTGTTTTTATCAGATATAACGAAGCTATTCCAATATTAGAAAAAATCAAACTTAAAAAAGAAGATAGTTTTTCAAATATAGTTTCACAACAACGTCCATTCGGTTTACCTACTAACTTTTCTGATATTTTAGATTTTCCACCAAAGAATGGACTAAAAATTTATGGTAATAAAATTCAAGGTTGGATTGATGAGAACATAAAAATTGAAAAAAATGAAAATCTTATATCAAAATATAAATTATTTATCCCCAAGGCAATTGGTTCTGGAGATGGTAAATCTGATTGGGTTAAACCATTAATTGGTGAATCTTATTCTGTTTGTACAGAAACATATGTTGCAGTGGGACCATTTAAGCACAGAAAAGAAGCTGAAAATGCATATACTTACACACAAACTAGATTTTTTCATTTTCTACTAACTTTAAAAAAGAACACTCAAGATGCTCTTGCTGCTGTCTATGAGTTTATCCCAATCCAAAACTTTGATAAAAAATGGACTGATGAAATTTTATATAAGAAATATAATCTAACTAAAGGTGAAATAGAAATTATCGAAAATATGACAAGAGAATTACCACAAGATGGCTAATGAAAATAAATATTTTCCAGAAAAACCTGAAGTAAATCCAAGAATTTATGCTTACAAACTTATTGGAGTTCCAGACCATGAAGGATTTTTAAAAATCGGAGAAACTAATCAAGATGTTCATGACAGGATTAAACAGCAAACCCAAACAGCAGGAATTACTTACGAACTTGTTCTAGATGTGTCAGCAAGCAAAAATGATGGCAATACAATTCGAGATCATGAAGTAAGAGCAAGGTTAATAGAAAAGGGTCATCAAAAACTAAATCCTAAAATACCAAACCTTGGAAAAGAATGGTTAAGGTGTGAGAAGGCAGATATTGAATCTACAATTAATGAAATAAAGTTAGGCAAAACATTTGAAACGCCGAGAAATTTAAACTTCAAAATGCGACCAGAACAAAAGCAAGCTGTTCTTGAAACTTCAAATTTTTTTAAAAATTTTATAAAGCTATATCCAGACAACACACCCAAGTTTTTATGGAATGCGAAAATGAGATTTGGAAAAACATTTACTACATATCAACTTGCAAAGGAAATGAAATTTAAGAGAGTTTTGGTTATGACTTTCAAACCAGCTGTTGAAAATTCATGGAAAGAAGACCTTGAGGGACATATTGATTTTGAAGGTTGGCAATTTTATTCAAAAAACACCTTGTTTGAATATGAAGACTTAGACTTTGATGAAAATATTGTATGCTTTGGTTCTTTTCAGGATTTTCTTGGTAAAAATCCTTCTACTGGAGGCATAAAATCTAAAAATAAATGGGTACACAAAACAGATTGGGACATGGTGGTATTTGACGAGTATCATTACGGAGCTTGGAGAGAGAATGCAAAAGAGCTATTTGAAACAGATGATAACAAAGAAAAAAGCATTTTACTTGGAGAAGGTTTAGAGTACTTTGATCATGATGTTTTACCAATAAAATCAAAATCTTATCTCTACTTATCAGGAACTCCGTTTCGAGCAATTTCATCTGGTGAATTTTTAGAAGATCAAATTTTTAATTGGACCTATCTAGATGAACAAAAAATGAAAAAAAAGTATGAAGATAGAGCTAAAAATCCTTATAAAGCTCTTCCTAAAATGTTAATGATGACCTATCAATTACCAGATTCAATGAAAGAAATCGCAGAACAAGGTCAGTTTAATGAATTTAGCTTAAACAGATTTTTTGAAGCAAAAGGAGAAGGTGATGATGCAAAGTTTATATATGAAGATGAGGTGCAAAAGTGGCTTGAATTAATACAAGGAAATTTAAAAAATGAAATTACACAGAATTTGAAATTAAGAAAAACCCCTCCTATGCCATTTTCTCACGCTCCGTTAAAAAAAGCTTTGAATCATACAGTCTGGGTTTTACCAAGTGTGAGTTCATGTTTCGCTATGAAAAATTTACTGGAACAACCTAACAATATTTTTTATAAAGATTATGAAGTTATTTGTGCTGCTGGAACATCAGCTGGAATTGGCATGGAAGCATTACCACCTGTTAGAAATGCAATGGAAGACCCACTAAACACTAAAACAATAACATTAACTTTTTCTAAACTTCTTACAGGTGTTACTGTAAGGCCTTGGTCTGGTATTTTTATGTTAAGAAGTGTAGAATCTCCAGAAACATATTTCCAAGCAGTATTTAGGGTTCAAAATGCATGGACCATACCAAATCCTGAAAATGTAAATGAAGACATTATATTGAAGGAAGTATGTTATGTGTTTGATTTCGATCCAAACAGAGCACTTCGAAAAATTGTTGACTACAGCTCTAGACTTTCTGAAGGTGGAACGAGTACAGAGCAAAAGGTCAAAGAGTTTCTACAATTCTTACCTGTTCTTGCTTATGACGGAAGTTTCATGCAAGAAATTGATGCAGAAGGATTAATTGATATGGCAATGAGTGGAACAACTGCAACGCTTCTTGCAAGAGGTTGGCAAAGTGCATTATTAGTAAACGTCGATGACTTTACTTTAAGCAACCTTTTAAACAATGAAGAAGCAATGGCAGTATTAACAAAAATAGAAGATTTTAGAAATCTTGCAGAGGATTTAGAAATAATTATCAATAAATCTGAAAGTATAAAAAAAGCTAAAAGAGATGCCAATGATGAAGAAATTAGTAAAGAAAAAAAGAAAGCTCTATCTCAAGAAGAAAAGGAAGTTAGGTCTAAAAGAAAAGTTGTACAGGAAAAATTACAAAAGTTTTCTACAAGGATTCCAGTATTTATGTATCTTACAGATTTCCGAGAGAGAGCACTTGAAGATGTTATAACAAATCTTGAACCTAACCTTTTTAAAAAGGTGACAGGATTAACTCAATCTGACTTTAAATTGCTAAAAAACTGTGGTGTATTTAATGAGCCATTGATGAATGATATGGTATTTAAGTTTAAAAGATATGAAGATTCTAGTTTAATTTATACAGGCATAAATAATCAAAAAGAAGGATCTGTGGGACTATTTTCTACGACCATCAGCCAAGAAGAATATAATAAATTGCTTGATGAGGATAAAATAATTGAAAACATTGAATAAAAATTAATTATTAAAAAAATCTGGGGAAATATTTTTAAAATAAATTAGTTCATATTCATATGAAGGTTGTGGAGAGAAAACACTTTCACCCAAATCGTTAACCTCCCTTTTTGAAAATAGTGTAGGACGAGATTGGTCAAAATCTGCAATTTCAACAAACTCAAATTCTCTTATTTTTACATTTCCTTTTCCCAACATAACCCACTCAAAAAAGAACAACGGCTTTTTATCTTTGTTCGTAAACTTTAAAGCATCACCTTGGATAATGTTTTTTTCTAGAACAAGTTTAAGAACTTTTAAAAATTCTAAATCTATTGTGTCTTTGAAAGTATTTTGATAACTTTTTTTGCAAGTGTTATGTAGACGTAAAATACACTTTTCAATGTTGTCTTCTAAAATATCTACCCCATATAAACTAGATATAGATTTAAATAGTGCTTTTTCGTATGAAAGTTTGTTATTTTTAAAAAGTTTATTGATTCTATTAGTTCTCAATTTCAAAATTGGATCTAAAAAATTACCATCTCCACAGGCTGGCTCAAGAACCCTAGCATCAAACCTAATAAATTCATCATTGTTTAAACTAAGCATATCTTCAACAGTTTTATCTGGAGTAAAGACTTCTCCAAATTTACGTATTCTCTCTAATTGGTTTCTATTTTCTTTTTTCATAATATTTCAATATTATAAATTGTATCTCATGAAATTAATTGAACCATACTTAAAACATAGAGAAACTGGCAGAAAGCCCTTTTATAATGACTTTTATAATGATATTGAAAAAGCATTTTCAATTGGATATAGTTCAACCTCTGTACATTTTTTTACAACAGACAAAATTTTAAAAAATATTGTATGGAAAAAATATGTTTCTTCCGAGCCGTTTAATGAAGATGACTTAATTGATTATTTTAATAAAAATAATTTTATTTCAAATATGAAAGAAGAAATTCAATTCTTTGAATATCAAGGTTTAAGTTTGCAATTAATTATTTTCTATGACGATGTAGATTGGGTCAATGAAAATCCAAATATTTTTATTGTTAATTTTTTTTTAAATCAATCCTATCAAATTCAAACCTCTATTACTACAGAAAGAAAACATGACTTTGAAAACAGATTACTAGAAATACAAGACGGACCAACACCAATGAATAAAAAGCTAATTTATTCAACAACCAAACTTGAAGGTTATCTATCAGATAAATGTTTTAAAAACTACTCCAATACCTGTAAAGCTATTTTTCCAGGAGATGTAGATTTAATTTTGTTTGAAAACAACACTCCTCAATTGTTGATTGAATTTAAAAAACATACTAAATGGGGAAGAAAAAGATTCGTGGATCAAAGTTATAAAACATATTGGGAATTGGACAAGAAGAAATATAATGGAATTGCACTTCTTTCAAATAAATTAGGCTTGGATAAATTCTATAATGTAATTTATTCAACGGTTGAGAACGAGAAAAAGAAACTTAAAATAGAACAAATTTCATCTAAAAATTTAAATTTAATTAAGGAGCTTCATTACGAATTGGCAAACATTAAAGAGTTAGAGAGTATAATACGTCAACTTATATAATAAAATTTTCTAAATTCTAGAATGTTTTTTAATAATAGTTAGTATATCTTCACCATATTTTTCAATTTTAGATGGACCGATTCCAGGAACATAGCTTAACTCCTGATAGTTTTTAGGCCTTCTCATTGTAAGCTGATTACAAACCTCTTTACTCATTATTAAATAGGGTTTCTTGTGGCCAATTTTTTCAGCAGTTTTAATTGCATATTTATGAAGATTGTCAGTTATTGGATGTTTGATGAAACCATTTGAACTTAACTTAAATGACTCGTTAACAACTGGCAGAAGCTCGTCAGCAATTTCTTCTTTAGATTTTTCTAGAACAACATACTTCTCTTCAAGCTCTTCAACACTAGGTATACTTGAAATTTCTTTATTATCGGGCATTAAAAACTTACTTTCTTCAAGACAATTAGAACATTTGTCACAACTAAAGCTTGAATCAATTTCTTGTCCAAAATGTCTGAGTAAATCTTTCATTAAACAGTTGCTAGATGTAACAAATCTTTTCATTTCAATATATTGTTCAGTAGCTCTGTCTAATAGAGGTGTTACAGATTCTACGTCATAGCTTGAAACATTATTAATTCTTGAATAACTTCCATTAGGATTTTGTTGAATATATTCATCTGCTTCTAGTCTCGCTAAAACCTTGTTTTGTTTACCTCTTTTTACCACCTCTCTATCAACTTTAAGATCTTTAATGTGAACTTCACTTGGATACTCCGGTATTGCTTTTAGCAAATAATTACTAATTGGTTGCTCTGGTATTTTTGATTTAATAAAGTAGTCATTAATGTCATCATCGTCCGGTAAAGAAAGCAATATACAGTCGGCATTTTCCAACCTCCTACCAGCTCTTCCGATTTGTTGATAGTAATCTGTCATGGTTTTGGGTATTCCTAAATGAATAAGAAAACCTAGGTCCGGCTTATCAAAACCCATTCCCAGTGCACTTGTAGAAACTACAACTTTTAATTTATTCTCCAACAGCGCATTCTCTATTTCAATTCTCTCCATAGGTTCAAGCCTTGAATGATAAGCTCGAGCTTCCATTCCGACTTCTTCTCTAAGATATTGCGCAAGTGAGTTAGCACGTTTTACTGTTAAAACATAAATTATTCCAGAGCCTTTTAAAATATCTTTATTTTTTTTAAACCATGCAATAGAAAACTTGAATGATTGTTCACCAAAACTATGAATAGACAAGCTTTTTCTATACAGATCTCCAGCAATCACAGAAGTTAAGTTATTTTTCTTCGAAATATCTTCAACTACTTTTTCATCAGCAGTGGCAGTACAAAACAACACTGAAGCATCTTGATTAAGAGAGGGGATAGTTCGTTTAGTTAATAATTTATAATCGGGACGAAAATCATGTCCCCATGTTGAGATGCAATGGGCTTCATCTATAACTAATAACCCAATCTTTTTTGCAATCACTGGAAAAATCTCCTGTTGAAATTTTTTATTACCAAATCTTTCAGGTGAGATTATTAATACATCGACTTTTCCCCGCACTAGCAGTTCTTCTGTTTGTTTAATCTTTTCATAATCTTCTGAAGAGTTAATAGTTTCAACATTTAGAAGATTTTTAGCATTTAAGATTTGATTTCTCATTAGTGAAATCAACGGAGATACAATTACTGTCATTTTTTGGGATTCTTCAATAAGTGCCTTTGCAGCAACAAAATAAACTGCTGATTTACCCCATCCAGTTTTTTGTACTAGAAGAGTCTTAGTGCCTTTATTTAAACAACTATTAATTGCTTTTTCTTGATCTTCATGAAAATCTACGTTTTCACTAACGAGAATATTTAAGTATTTTAATAAGTTCTTAGAGTCCACTTATGCGTTGCCTTTTTACACCACTTGTTTAGCTACTAGTCTCTTCTTTATAGATTTGTATAACATCTTTGACTTCAGAAATGTTTGTATTCAATTTTTTTGAAATCTCTTCAAAAGAAAGTCCTTCTTTGTAGTAGGCATCAGTAATTAGCTTTTCTGTATTTTTCATAATTATAATTCTATCTCCTTAAAATCCTGCCCTCAAATTAAGTAAATTTTTAGTGTTGCTGATTATGGCTTTCAGATATATTCACCTTCTGAATTTTCATGTAAATAATTTGTTGAATTTATAAAGTCCATAAAGTGATTGGTAAAGATTCTATTTTCTTTTAGTAGAGGTATTGTTTTGATTAAACCAGTGTTGATTAACTCATCAACTTCTTTTAAATTGATTTGTAAAATTTTTGAAATATCTTTAACAGTTAAAACTACAGGTAAGTCGTACCTAAGTGAAACACTTTTAAAAAACAGTCGTTTAAAAAACAAAAAAAGCTCCTAACGTTTGAAAATGGTATAAATAAACTTAATGCTAAATTCAAAAACGTGCAAGTCAAAAAATAGTTTTTTACTTATTAATTTTTTTTTGCTAAATTAAATGTACAACGCTTTAAGCGTTTGAAATGGTAAAACAGCGATACATTTGTATCGCTGTTTTTTTTGAAGCTGAATAATTTTTTATTATTATCAAAGTATGCCTGCAATTCTAATTGGTAAAGATAAAGCACTCAAGAACGAAAAGAAAACAGTTCAATCAATTGCAAACAACCTCGGGGATGATTGGTACGTTCTAGTACCAGCTCGAAAAGTTAGTACCGAAGGAGATGTAATTTTAGTTAATAAAGATCGTCTTATTTTTATTGAAATTAAAAACTCATTAGTTAAGTATCAAAAAGGTGGATTCTTACAACAAAATAGAAATGCAAAAACATGGAAAAACATTGATCCAATTGCACAATTAGATAATGTTTTTCATGATCTAATGAAATATAAAAATAAAATGTTTGAAACTAGTAGGTACGTTCCAACTAACTATTTTATTTGTACTCCAGAAAGCCATTCTGCAGGAATACCTGATGAAATAAGTAATAATTTATCACAAATACATTTAGGAAACTTAAATAAAGATTTAGAAAACTTTATAAAAAATAATTCAAGAAAATTTGATAAAGCACTTTCTTCAAAAGAAATTAAAAATATTGTAAATACAATTGTACCTGATGGAGATTATCTTTCAGTAATTAAAACCATTGAAGGTGTTGTAGAAGAAAGAATAGTTGAAGCAACCGTTCAGCAAAAAAGAGTTTTAAAATCTTTAGGTGAGACAAAATCACTTTCTGTACTTGGTGGTGCAGGAACTGGGAAAACAGTTTTAGCAATTGATATTGCAAAAAGAAGATTAAAAGATAACCCATCAAAAAAATACATTTTTGCATGCTATACAAATAGACTATATAGAGATTATCTTTCAAACAGTATTCCAAGAAATATTTTCGGTGGAACGATTACTCAAATTTTAATTAAAGTATCTAAAGTTATTTTTAACAAAATTGGTATAGATTACGATGAATTTAAAAATTATATTTCTCAACATGAGAATTCAATATTTAGTGAGTTTTTTGAAGGATATGAAAAAGAGTACGAAGCTTTTGTGCTTTCTAACATGATTGAATCTTCAAACATGAATAAAAAGATTCTAGAAAAATATAAAAATGTCGATTTAATTGATTTTGAGCAAATGTCCGATGAACTAATAAAAATATTAGAAGCTGACTCTAAAAGCAATCCTGTTGCAAAGAATCTAAAGGAAATAATTTCAGAAAAAAAGATTTGTTTAGAATCTGATGAGTTTAAAGAATTAGTTTTCGAAGGTATTTTTTGTGATGAGGGCCAAGACATTTCCCCCCCTTGGTTCTTGTTTTTATCTAATTTAGTTGTACAAGATAATTTTGAACTATACGTGTTTTATGATTTAAACCAGAAAGTATTAGGCAGGTCTGAATTTAAAACACCACTTGAGTTAATAGAAATTGATTTAAATCAAACTGGAAATTGTCGAAGTACAGACCAAATTGCTATATTTGCAAACTTAGTACTTCAAGATGATAAAAGTATGATTTTGAGAAACATTCTTGGAAAAAATGTTGAAATGAAATCAAATAAAAATTTAGATTTTTTATGTCAAAGTATTGAAAATGAAGTTAAGAAGTTATTAGAGGCAGGAGTTAATGAGAAAAATATTGCTATCCTATACAGCAGCTCAACTTCGGAATTAGCAAAGAATGTAGATTCTTTTTTTGAAAAAAAGTATCTCCACTTACAAAAAGATAAGCGTGACAGTTCAGGAAATATTGATTCAATTAGAAGATTTAAAGGATTAGAAAAAAAATATGTTTTTTTAATTATTGAATCTTCAGATTTTAAGGAGAATAAAAAATTAGTTTATGTTGGAGCTACACGTGCAACTACTCAATTACAATGTATGGTGTTAGTAAATGATGATTATGATTTAAACGAATTAAAGGAAGAATATACTAAGCAACTTTCAAATCTTATAAATCATTAAATATCCATCTGACAGATTCTACAGTCGCATACAATTTCACCATCTAGTTCACGGTCCTTATGATTTTGATGCAATCTAAAAGACTTAAATCCATTTACCCAGTAATACCAATGACCACCTTTGTTGAACACATCAATGTTTGAACCTAAGTTAGTATCTTTTTTATCTGTTTTTGGAGATTCTAACTCTTTTGTATTTTCCCAAAAATATTGAATTTTTTTACCAGACTCATCATATTCTACAAGCTCTAAGTCGTCTCTTTTTCTAAACGGTTCAATTTGTTCTTCTATCCAGTTTGAGAAATTACTGTTTACTCTATTGTAAGTTTTATACTTCAACCCAAGCCAATGAATTGGAATTTTCATTTGAAACTTGTTTCCTCTATCGTATCTATATTGTTGATTACAGCCAGGTTCAATACAGACCAATATAGGGTTGTCGAATCTATCAAAATCCTTAATAAAATTATCTTCACCACCACAGTTCTTACAGAACCTTTTATCTAACTCATTATTTTCATTTGCTTCTAAATAATCTGAATCTAGTTCTCTTTGAAACTCTTCTGAATTTTTAATATCGATTTTTGAGAGTTGCTTTGGGTTAACTAAAAAAGGATTTTCGTATTGTAGTTTTTCGATTGGTGCATATTCAAAGTACAGCTTCTTAGTCACAACGTTTAAGCTTCTTGAAATTGAAAAAGCTTCTTTTATGAAGTTTTCATCTTCATTTTTATTTATTTCTTTCAAGATGTCTTCTATTAATCTAAAAGATCTTTGAAAGTTTTGAGTCTCTGTAATTTCCTCACCCCAAACTTCTTCCCAAATTTTTATTAGTCTATCCATAGTTAATAATTCACCAAATATAGTTTCTTTTTAGTTCTTTTAGCTGATGTGTAAACCCATTTAGGAGAAACATGACCATTATCAGTCCAAAAATTCTCTAAATCTAAAAAAATATAATCCCAACCTCCGCCCTGAGCCTTATGACCGGTCAATGCGTATCCATATTTACATAAGATTGGATTTATTTTTTTATCGAAAGAGACACCCGGGTATATTGGAGTTTCTAATTGGGCTAAGTTTTTTCGAATTCTTCTTGCAACACCATTGTCTTTATCATTAAAGTATTGAAATTCTTCTTTGTTTAAATGGTATGAGTCAATTAAATAATCAATTGAGACTAAAATTTCAAAATTATCATTTGATTTTTTTCCTGAGTCTGTAACAAAGGAAACGTTTAACTTTTGATAAAGTGCAGGAAATCGAGAAAATACATCAGGCTTACTTCCTTTATGGTAAACAATATCGTAAGCATCCAGTGGCTCGTTAACTATGAGAAATTGTCCGTTATAGATATTTTTTTCAAATTTATCTTCGTTGTTTTCAAAAACTTGGAGTATATCTCCTGTTACAACTTCTAGAGAATTATTAGGAATATTGAAAGCAGGAAAATAAGTTTTTGACGCTGAGTAAAGTCTTTTTTTAATATCATAGTTGTATAAATCTGCTTTTTGATTTGTAGGTGTAATAATTTTTACAGAAGTAGAATCATCAAAGTAGTGAAAAAAAAATTTCTCGGAGACTTCAGATTCATCAATAAATTCAACTTGTGCAGAGTCTAGTTTGTCAAAAAAATATTGTTTGTCAGGAATAGCTAGTTCCTTACTTAAAGCAGATTCTGAATGTTCGAAATATGATGCAAAAGTGTTGATATCTTTTTTATCAGCTTGACGATGAGCTTTTCTAAGAACATATGTATTACCATTAAGAGAATACCTTCCTTCAAGATAAAGTTGATCTAATGCAGGGGAATAATCGTGTAAGACTGGTGGAAGTTGTTTTTCATCTCCTACAAAAACTATAAATTTGTTATCGTTTGGTATATATTTGTAGAAATTATACATTAACTTATCTAATAACAAGTCTTCATTATCTTCGGTGCTTTCAAAAATTTCATAGCCATTTGAAATCATTGAAGATTCATCAATGATAAGTACAAATGCATTCGCACTGTTATATTTTTGTATCAATAAAGGGTCTGATATTCTATTTAGCCACTTATGTAATGTGAGTGGGTTTTCAACTCCTCTATCTGATAGGACAGCAGCAGCCCTTCCAGTTAAAGCAGTAACTTCAATTGCAACAGATTTTTCTTGCGAAATCTTAATTAATTCAAGTATTAGTTCTGTTTTACCTGTTCCAGCATCTCCAGTGAGTATTAAAAAATCATTTTGAAAATTTAACAAACTTTCTTCAAAATCATCTATAAAAGATTTTTGAAATTTATCAGGCTGAAATGACATTAAACTCTTTCTTTAAGCTTTACTACCCTATGTAATATAATAATGTGAGAGATTATGGAATCAAAGTTAGTTAATTACCAGCCATTATCGCACTCAAGGCGAACTAAATTTGAAGAATGCCCTAGAGCATTTTCTTTTTCATATTTAGAGAAAATTCCTCAGTTAGATAATATTTATGCAGCTGTTGGAACATTTATACATGCAGTAATTGAAGATTTCTATAATGACACATCTAATAAAAATCCAAGAAATTATAAAGGAGATGATAGCTTAAGGCATTTTGAAAATGCGTTTAAAAATCGGTTCGAAAAAGAAGGACAAAACTTAATTGAGCTATATAACAAAAGTGAAGTAAATAATTCGTTTACTTCTCTTGAAGCCTGGTTAGAAAGCTTAATGAAAAGCTATATTGCAATTGAAGAGTTTATTCATAATTCAGAAACTAAAGAAAATGAGAAATTTAAGAATTTAACAAATTTTGAATTTTGGCCAAGTGAAGATGAAGAAGATCTTTCAAATTCAGAACTCTTAATGGAGAAAAAGTTCGATGTCAAAATTTACACTGAAAACAATGATGAAATTTCTATAACGGGTTTTATAGATCAATTAATTCAAAGTAGAACTTCTGATGAAAACAACTATCAAGATGCTCAAGGTTCCTTGTTTGAAGAAAAAAAGCAAAATATTAGTGAAAAAAGAATTCATTCTAGAACAACAATTATTGATATTAAGACATCAAAACCGCCACAAAATATTAAATCATACGAAGATCAGTTAAACACTTATGCCATGTTTATTACAAAAGAACCCGAAGTCATAAATAAGAGTGATTTAAATGCTGGATTATTTTTCTTAGGTGGTGAAGAACAAGATGTGACTAAAAGAATTTTTACATTAGAACAATTGTCAGTCGAAGAAATTGAGAAAAAATTTCTTATTAGCAGTCAAACCATTCAGAGCATTCATGAAAAAGATATTAAAACTTATGAGCAAAATAAATTGGAGTCTGAAATTTGGGAACCACAGCCTAATAAGCTTTGTAACTGGTGCTGGTATAAAAATTTATGCCCTTATTGGGTTGAAAGAAAAAACTCAAAATTAGAGATTGAAGAGCTTTCAAAAAAATTATATCAAGTTAGGCATTCAGGAGGAGTTCAATACGGATACGAAAGGGAAATAAAAGCTGAAATGATACAGAATATAAATCAGTTAGACGAAGTTTTGCTTGAGGAAATTAAAAATGCAATACTTAAATCTAAAACAATTGAACGCCAATTCGATTTTTTTATAAAAGAAAATGAAATAGAAGATCCACTATTTAATTTAAAAAATGAAATTAAACTATTTCTCTCAGCTCTGAGAGAAGAAACATTTCCAACCTCATTTTCAAAATTTATTAAAGAAGAGTCTATTAAATTTTCCTCAGAAGATAAAAATATTAAATTGGAAGATAGTTGGGAAAGAATTACTGAATTTTTTAATGAGCTTAAAAAATTAGAGTTTCAAACTGAAATTAAAAATGCAAATTTAAATGAAAAATTAGATTCTTTACTTCAATTAGGAAGAGATGAATGGTCTAAGAAAGAACAAGAAATTGTATCTAGAGAAGAGATTATAAAAAATATTATGGATACGAATTCGTATTTACAAGGTTTAGAAAAGGTAACTAAAATTAATTTGCAATATAAAGTTAAACTGTTTGATCAAAGTTTTTATGATTTGTTTTCTGTAAAATCTGATGAAAAAGTATCCTTAATTAATTGGTTAGAAGAAATAATTAAATTATTAGATTCATTGCATCAACAAACTAAAACCCTTAAAAGAAACAACCTAAATAATGCAATTTCTGAATTAATAGAAAGTATTAAAAATTCTTTGGATATATTAAACAAACAAGGTGTAGAGGTTAAAAAGCTTTTAGCTATTTTATAAAAACTTTTTAATAATTTTTAAATAAAATTTATAGGTGAATATGTTAAATTTTTTTGATAGATATTTTACAAAGAGGATACTTGGCTATTTATTCTTTATACAATTTTTACAATAAACATGATTTTGAAATTTTTTTAAATTTTCAATAGCGAATAATTCTCCACACTTTTCACACTTTAATTTTTCATTTTCCATATATTTTTTTATTTTCAACAATTTTATTATATTTTGCTAAATTTTCTTCTGCACAGTAGGAACAAATTTTTGCGTAAATTTTATCATTACCAATTTGCTCGAACTTGTTAATGCTTTTTCTTATTTTACACTTAACACAAAAAAGATAATCATTGAATGTTTCAGCTTTATTTCTTGATCGAGTAATAATTTCATATTCGCCTCTTAATATGTTGTCATTGTCGAGTACAAGATTTAAGTATTCTTTTGTTAACTCCGCTACCTTAAGTAACTGACTTTCTGAACTTCTTGGATAATTTTTCAGTAAATTAAGAAAATCTTGAACAGGTTTTTTATCTTGATATTTATAAAAATTATTTTCATTTTCAAATCGTTTACTATCCCATACTGAAGGTTTAGTTTTTGGATTGATTTTGTTTCTTATTTTTGTAACTGAAGACCTGTCTGTTTTAAAAATCTCTGCCCAAGCAGTATCTGTAGCATCGTATGTCATAAATAATTCTCTAAAAGTATCTATATCAGGCAATCTTTTATATTTTTTTTTGCAAATAGGACACTGGTGTTTTGCATCATAGGTCTCTAAGTGCGAACAATCTACTGACCAAACCTTTTTAATTGAGTCTATTTGGTCCTGATTGAATTTTTTTATTTTTTTCACAATGAAATTATAAAGTTAATTTAAAAAAATGCAATAAAAAAGTGAATAAAAAATATAAAAAAATCAATAAATACTGCGTATTATGTCTACAAAATAAAAAAGTGCATAAAAATGTTGCATTAATTTTAAAATTGTATTATATTTTTTTTAACGGTATCACTGGCCAACCTTAGTAGAGTGACAGAAACTAGAGGCTCTGAAGATCAGACCCATAAGCCCAAAAGGATAACACGGAAACCTTTTAGAAGTTGAGATAAGGGCAACGACTCAATAAAACAACAACTAAATACAAATTAAACAAACAATAAGGAAAAAATTGTGAAAAGAGAAATAAATAAATTAATGAAAAAAAATGGTCTCGTCTTAAAGAGAGAAAAGAAACATTTGATTTGGGAGCATTTAGAGTCTGGTGAGGTAATAACTACATCTAAGACTCCTTCTTCATCAAGTGTTCTTTTTGAAATTAAACGTGACATAAGAAGACTACACAGGAGGCTCGAACTTGTTAAAACTTAAGGATGTAGTTTAATGAGTTATCCAGAAGGATACATAACGAGCATGATTAATTCATTTGCTCATTGTTCATTATGTCTAAATGAACTTCCAAAGCATTTAACTCCACAAGAATACAGCTGGATTGAATGCGGAATAAATTATGATAAAAAATTTCAAGTTAACTGCATTAGACACGACAAAGTGCTTTTAATTTTTGAAATAAAAAATATACCATTTGAGCAAATGTGTAGCCACGAGAGAGAGGAGGAAGAATATGAATAATACAAAATTATCAAATGATGAGTTGATTAGCAAACTCAATAGTCTTAGAGACACAATTCTTAATGATAATATAAAAAAAATTGCCAGAGAAAACGATGAAATCCAATTCCTTTTAAGCGATTATAAAAAGGGAAAGAGTATTTGGGGTGGAGCAGATGTAATTATTGCTGAAAAGACATCTAAAGATCTCAAAAACTGGATTGGTAATCAACCACTTGTAATATCTTTTCAAGCTTCTGAACCAATGAGAAGATTAGTTATTACACAACATGCCATAGAACTCTCTTGGCTTTTTATTCAACTGAGAGAACTTTATAGAAATCGAATTGATTATTTATCAAAATATGATTTCTATGGTGAACTTGCACAGAAAGCAATAGACATCATTCAAGAAACAGAAGATGAATGTTCTTATCGAGAACTTTTGTTCGAAGTTCTAAGACTATCAAAGATATATATATAAGGAATCTACGATTCCAACTCAATGCATACAAACTACCTAGCACCACTTCAAAGGTAGTTTGTATGCATATATTTAAGACAT
>Ga0255761_10002247_pt1 | contig 17873 bp, 12 predicted proteins | sample 071ome_29_FD_179961 | JGI IMG/M metagenome (GOLD analysis project Ga0255761, IMG submission 179961) | Coastal salt marsh microbial communities from the Groves Creek Marsh, Skidaway Island, Georgia - 071407BT metaG (version 2) | ecosystem: Environmental > Aquatic > Marine > Intertidal zone >... | reverse complement strand
CTCATATATTTATTTAAACTGATTGTTAATTTAACTTAAATTAATAATTAAAAAACCAACTTATTATGAGTGCAAATCAAGAACTATTTGAATTCAAATTTTACGAATGGGAAGAAAAGCTTAAAGATAAACCTTACCTAAAGCAACCTTTTGGTGATGAGTGGGAGGAATATACTTGGGGAGAGGTTGGCGATATGGCTAGAAGACTAGCTACAGGACTTAGGTCTTTAGGTCTTAGAGATGGTGCACATATTGGAATTTACTCAAAAAACTGCAGAGAATGGATAATCTCTGACTTAGCAATTGTTATGGCAGGATATGTATCAGTTCCATTTTTCCCTTCTTTAAATGGAAAGGAACTGTCATATATAATGGAGTATGGAGATGTTGATGCGCTTTTTTTAGGAAAAATTGAAACATGGGATGAAATTAAAGATGATTTGCCTAACGATATGCCAATGATTGCGTTCCCACATTACAACGGTTGCTCTGAGGTAACAAAAGGTTTTAAGTGGCATGATTTTATAAATAGTCATGAACCTATCCAAAACCCAAATAAACCTAAATTATCAGATCTATGGACAATAATTTTTACATCAGGAACTACTGGTAATGCAAAAGGAGTAATGCTTACATACCAAGCAATCGATGGGATTAAGGTTGTACTAGACGATCCTAATAATCCTTTGGGTATAAAACATGATGGAAATAACGATTTTATATCCTACTTACCATTGAATCATATTTTTGAGAGAGTGGTAATTGAATGGTGTTCTTTTAGATATGGAGGTATTATTTCATTCGTTGAATCAATTGATACTTTTGGCAAAAATTTAAAAGCAGTTCAACCACATGTTTTTGCTGCTGCACCAAGAGTATGGACTAAGTTGCAAGTAGGAATTTTATCTAAGTTTTCTCAAAAAACTCTAGATGTTTTACTTAATATTCCTTTACTATCAGGATTACTGAAAAAACTGATAAAAAAAGGTCTTGGATTTACTAGAACTAGGATTGCCGTTTCAGGATCTGCTCCAATGCCAGTTGAGTTAATTGAATGGTTTAGAAAAGTTGGGATTTTTATAACTAATGGATATGGAATGACTGAGAATTGTGCAATTTGTAGCTCTGTTGATGGTAAAGATTTTGAAAAATTACATACTGTTGGTAAGCCTCAAAAGGGAGTTGATTTAAAAATTGATGAGGAAACTGGGGAAATTTTAATGAGAGGGCCTTTTGTCATGACCGGTTATTACAAGAATCAAGAACTAACTGACCAGACACTAAGAGGAGGTTGGCTTCATACTGGTGATAAAGGATTTCTAGATGAGGACAATTATCTTAATATTACTGGAAGGGTTGCTGATAGCTTTAAAACATCTAAAGGTGAATACATAGAACCTTTAACTCTTGAACAATATTTTGTGAATATGAATGAGATTGAAGAAGTCTGTGTAGTTGGCCTTGGTATTACCCAACCAATATGTCTTGTTCAATTATCTGATATTGGTAAGAAGCTTTCACATCAAGAAATCTCTCAAATGTTAAAAGATAGACTTGAAGAAGTGAATAGTGAGCTAGTGAATTACAAAAAAATATCCACATTAATTATAGTAAAAGATGAGTGGACTCAGGATAATGGTATAGTTGGACCAACTCAAAAATTAAAAAGAGGAAAAATTCATGATAAATACTCAAACAATTACCTAAAATGGCATGAATCTGATGAAAATATCATTTTTGAATAACCCCATTTTACAATTAAAATGACCTTTTAAAAATGCAACTGACTGGATTTTCTATTTGCCAGATGGAAAAAATTATATTAACTTCAACTTTAAATCAGATTAAGCGTATTAAATAGGACATATAAAAATCATATATCTTCCTCAATATTGCTTGTCTAAAAACAAATAAACTAGTTAGACTTAAGGATTAACTTTTGTATAACAAAACCTAATTAATATGAAAAATATTTTAAATAAGTATTATTTAGCCTTAATGGCTGTAATTCTATGCGGTAGCATGTACTCTCAGACGAAAATCTCTGGATCAGTAAATGATTCTGATTCTATGGATGTGATTCCAGGAGTAAATGTTATTATAGATGGAACAAACATAGGAACTGTAACTGACTTTGATGGTAACTTTAATATTACTACTTCTCAGGAACTCCCTCTAACACTTGTTATAAGTTATGTTGGATATAGTGCTGAGAAAGTGACTGTTACCTCTGCAAATCAAGATATTAATGTGTCTTTATCTGCTGGTCAAAACCTTGAGGAGATAATTGTTTCTGCTTCAAGACGAGCTCAAAAAGTTACTGATGCCCCTGCGTCTGTTAGTGTGATTTCCTCAAGACAAATTGAGAATTCACCGCAAGCTGCTGATCCATCAAGACTTTTAGTATCTGTGCCTGGTGTTCAGATACAACAACAAACAGCAAATACAATTAACTTTGAGATGAGAGCTGGATCTGGTACATTTGGAACATCTACGTACATTCTGCAAGATAACAGAGCTATTAGATCAGCTTCTGCAGGAACTTTCTTTAGTTTTCAACAAGGGCTATCCAATTTAGATTTAGCATCTGTAGAGGTTGTAAGAGGTGCTGCAGGTGTACTTTATGGACCTGGGGTTACTTCAGGTGTAGTTCATTTTAGAACAAAAAGTCCTATAGACTATGAAGGAGTTTCTGGATCTTTTTGGGGAGGTGATCTTAATACATTTGGATCAGAAGTTAGAATTGCTAATGCAAATGAAGACAAAACATTTGGATGGAAAATAAATGCAAGATTAAACTCAGGAAATGACTGGGTATACGAAGATGAACAATATTTAGCTGATGCTGGAATCCCTATGAATAGTGTTATTAAGCAGCCAGTTATTACAAATAAGTATGTTGATCCTCTTTTATCAATGCAAGGTGAAACATTATTAAACTTTGGAGATGGTAATTCAATTATCGATTCTTACAGTAATACTTCTGTTAACACAACATTAGAATGGAGACCATCTGATGATACCAATTATACTATTAGTGGTGGTTTAAATCAAGGTAGTGGTCTTTTCTTTCAAGAATTAGGAATTGGTTATGCTGATGGTACATCATACTGGGGTCAAGCTCAAGCTACCATGGGTGATTGGTACATGCAAGCATATATAGATCATAATGATGGAGGACAAAAAGAGAATCCAACATTTTTATATGGATCAGGATACAGACAAGTCGCTAAAAGAACTTCTATTGAGGCTCAAATTCAATATAATTTTGATTTTCCTCTAATATTTGATTCAGAGTGGACTGTTGGATGGGATTATAAAAATGATATTTCTGATTCAGAATATACTTTATATGGAAGAAATGATGATGATGACGACTATATCTTAAATGGTATATATGGTCAAGGTACTTTAAAGATGTCTGATAAAGTAGATCTTGTTCTTGCAGGAAGATACGATATGGCAAGCTTTATAGGTGCAGGAGAATTTGCTCCAAGAGGTGCTTTGGTTTATAAGCCATCAGAAAAGACAACATGGAGGTTGGCATATAATAAAGCATTAAGTGGTCCTTCAGCTCTTCAAATGTATATAGACTTCCCAGTTGCTGTATTATCTCCTGGTGTACTTGATGTGTGGCTAAGTGGTCAGGCGGGTAATCATTCATTCGCTGATCCGTCTGCACAGATTATTGACTTAGTAAATTTATTCCCAATTGATCTTCCAGTAGGATCTCAGCTTCCTTTAGCACTTCCATATGGTTTTGTTGCTGAAGCATCATGGGCTGGTTTATTTGCTCAAGCACCAGATCTTCAGCCACTTCTTGCTCCATGGATTGCTCAATATGGTGGTCCAACAGGTGGAACTGGAAGCTTTAATGGTTATGATGTATTTGAACCATCGATGAGTACTGGTAACAGAGGCACTAGAGGTGGTAGGTTTACATCTGTAGAAAATATTGAACTTGGTGTAACAAGTGTAATTGGTGACAAGCTAAAAGTTTCTGCTGATATTTACTCTTATGAAACTGTTGGTTTTACAAACTTTAATGCTGTTGGTGATGCATATGCCTTTGTTGGGGCTAATAATATTCCAAATGATTTAGGGACTGCTGTTGCTAATGATGCTTCTGCATATGTAACTGCTGCTTTAACTCAGTCAGTAACTGCTCAATATCAAGGAGTAGCAGCACAGTTTGGACTTCCATTTAGTGTAGTTGCTTCTGGTGCTTTAGCAGCACAAGGTGTACCTGCATTATCTGATGCGATTGCAGGTGGTGTAGCTCAAACATTAGGTGGTATAAACGCTGCTTTCCAGTCCGGTGGTATTGGATTTGTAGGTACCGTAGGACCAGGGTTTGCTGCCTTAGGTGCTGTAGAGTCTTCATTAGTTCCTCAAGGAGATAATGTAACTCACGTACCTGCAGGATATGTTACAAATGGAAATGCTAAGAGATCTCATTTTGGGGCAGACTTTTCAATAGATTATTTTGCTAATAGTGATCTTAGATTATGGGCTAATGCATCTTGGTTAAGTCAAAATGAGTGGATACCTGGTGAAGATAACGATGATGGACTATTAAACACTTCATATCTTAACGTTCCTATGTGGAAATGGAGATTAGGAATGGATTATACTCCTTTACAAGGTTTAAATTTTGCTGTATCATTCCAACATGATGACAAATTTAGATCAGTTCAAGGTTTCTGGAATGGAATGGTTGAGACTAAAAACTTAGTTGATATGAGTATTGGATACAGATTTAGTCCAAAACTAAGATTAGATGTTTCTGCAACTAACCTTACTGATAATAAGTATAGAACTTATCCTAACCTGCCTCAAATAGGTAGAAGAGTATTAGGTAAGCTTACAGTAAATCTGTAAACAATTATAAATTTATCTTAAAAGAGCAACTTTGGTTGCTCTTTTTTTTTGGATAAGCTTTTATGTAACTATATTTGATTCTTATCATAGACTATGAAAAAAGTAGGTATAGATTCTATATCATATTATGTTCCATCTCTATATGTTGATGTTGAAGATTTAGCATCAAAAAGAAATATTCCAGCTGAAAAGCTTACATATGGACTTGGTCTAAAAAAAATGTCAATTCCAGATTTCGATGAAGATTCTGCATCAATTGCTGCAAATTCATTATTTAGACTAATTTCTGAGTATAATATTAATCCCAAAGAAATTGGTAGAATCTACATTGGAACAGAAAGTGGAGTTGATGCCTCAAAACCAATTTCATCTTATGTGGTTGAAATTCTTGAAGAAATTTTTAAAGACAAATATGGAGATAGATGTTTTAAAAATTGTGATGTAGTTGATTTAACTTTTGCTTGTGCAGGTGGTGTAGATGCAATGCAAAATTGCTGTGATTGGGTTAGAAATGGTCAAAATAGAAAAGCTATTGTAATAGCATCAGATATTGCTAAGTATGAGCTTAATTCAACCGGAGAGTATACTCAAGGTGCTGGCTCAGTTTCACTTCTTATTTGTGAAGACCCATCTATTATATCATTTAATGGATCATGGGGAGTATCAACGAAAGGTATCGGAGATTTTTTCAAACCAAGAAGACAATATAAAAAATCTAATATTTTAGTAGAGGCAGCAGAAATTCTGAACAAAAAGATTTCTCAAGAAGATGCTGAAGCTTTACTTGGAAATACAAACTCAAAATTTTGGTCTGACACCAATGATATAATTGAAGTGTATAAGGAAGAGCCTATTTTTGAAGGTCAGTATTCTAATGAAAGCTATAAAGAGAGAGTTTACGAAGCAATTGAAGATTTTAACAACCAAAATAATAGAAATATTTTAAAAGAGTGGGAGAATATTATCTTTCATTTGCCATACGCATACCATGGTAGAAGAATGATTACTGATAAATGGATAGATTGGATGAATAAAAACGGGGACTCTGAACTAATTTATTCTGAAGCGGGTAAACCCGAATCAGATCTCGATAAAGATTGGATAAAAAAAGTTTCAAAATCTAATATATATAAAGATTTTGTTGATCAAAAGATTGCTCCTGGCGAAAAAGCATCTTCAGAAATCGGGAATATGTATACAGCTTCAATTTTCATGTCATTAATTAGTTCTTTAGTCGAGGCGCTTTCAAATAGTAACGATATAACAAATAAGAAAATTGGTTTTATTAGCTATGGTAGTGGTTCAAAAGCAAAAATTTTTGAAGGTACTATCCAAAATAAATGGATGGATAGAATTGGAACTATCAAGCTATTTCAGAACCTTAATTCAAGGCAAAAAATCAGTGTTGATGTTTATGAAAAACTCCACAAAAGAAAGATTTCATCTAATATTAACAACAACCAAGGGATTATAAAATTAAAAAATATTGAAGAAGGCGAATTTACAGAAGGATTAAGATGTTACTTAAAATACTAACTTGATATGAAATTTCATTTAAAAAGATATACTCTGTTCACAAATATTTCAATTAATAACATATGAATATATTGGTTTGTATAAGTAATGTGCCTGATACTACATCAAAAATTAATTTTACTGATGGTGATTCAAAATTTGATAAAAATGGAGTTCAATTTATAATCAATCCAAATGATGAGTTTGGTCTAACAAAAGCTGTGTGGATGAAAGACTCAAACAATGCATCTGTAAGTGTTGTTACTGTGGGTGATTCATCTGCTGAACCTATCCTAAGAAAATGTCTAGCAATTGGAGCAGATAAAGCAATAAGAATTGACTCAGATGCAAAAGATGCTTATTCTGTTGCAAAAGAAATTGTCAATCATTGTGAGAGTGTTAAATATGATTTGATTATATGTGGTCGTGAATCTATTGACTATAATGGTGGTCTTGTGCCAGGTCTAATAGCTGGATACTTAGACTATAACTATATAACAAATTGTGTAAGTCTAGAAATTGAATCTGAAAAAGCAAAATGTGCAAGGGAAATATCTGGTGGAACTGAATATAGCGAATGTGACCTTCCTTTGGTAGTTGGTGCTCAAAAAGGTCTTGTTGAAGAAAGTGATCTGATCATACCTAACATGAGGGGGATTATGATGGCACGCCAAAAACCATTAGATGTTGAGATATCAAAAAATATAAATAGTAGGACTACTGATAAGAAATTTTTTAAGCCTGAAGAAAAAGGTGAAGTTAAGTTGGTCAAATCTGATGAACTTGATAAATTGATTGATTTACTTGAAAACGAAGCAAAAGTAATATAGAATATGGCAGTATTAGTATACTCAGAATCCGAGAACGGTAAATTAAAAAAATCAGCATTTGAGACTATGTCATATGCTAAAGCTTTATCAGAAAAAATAGGGTCAGAAGTGATATGTGTAAGTTTTAATTGTTCTGATTCAGAATTATTGATTAAATACGGAGCAGATAAAATAATTAATATTGAAAATAGTAACCTTAAGGAATTTACTTCAAAGACATATTCTAATGTAATCACTCAGATTATTGACAAAAAAGATATTTCATTAGTAATCCTTTCTTCATCTGCTGATGCAAAATATCTTGGCAGTTATCTTGCTGGGATTACTGACTCTACATACGTTTCAAACGTTGTTGAGCTTCCAGAAAGTATAGATCCATTTATAGTTAAGAGAAGTTGTTTTACAAACAAAGCATTTTCAAGCACAGAAATTAATGGTGATCTAAAAATTCTAAGTATCTCTTCAAACTCATATGGGGCTAAAGAGAATAATGGAGAAGGAATTATAGAAAAATTCGAAATAAATGAAGTAAACACAACATTTAAAGTATCTAAAATTGAAAAACAAAGCGGAAATGTAACAATAGCAGACGCAGATGTAGTAGTGTCTGCTGGAAGAGGTCTAAAAGGGCCAGAAAATTGGCATATGATTGAAGAATTAGCTGAGGTATTGGGCGCTGCAACAGCTTGCTCAAAACCAGTTTCTGATATGGGGTGGAGACCACATAGTGAACATGTTGGTCAAACTGGTAAACCTGTAGCGTCAAATCTTTATATAGCAATTGGAATTTCTGGTGCAATTCAACATTTAGCTGGAATAAACTCTTCAAAAGTCAAATTAGTTATAAATAATGACCCAGAAGCTCCATTTTTTAAAGCTGCAGATTATGGTGTAGTAGGTGATGCTTTTGAAGTAATCCCTGACTTAATCAAAAAGCTTAAAAGCAGATAATAATTATTTCTTATGATAATTAAATTATTATAGCTTAAAATTATAATAATATAACTATTTAATCTTTTCAAAAAAATATTGATCTATATGATGCATAATCATAAGATGTACTTATTAAAATTAAATTATTATAAGATTTTCTAATACTCTGTGTAGAGAATTTCTAATTTTAGTTTCTTAGATAAATTTTCCTCATTTAGGTTTGAGCCAAAAAGAGCAACTGGAAAAGGCTTTGATAATGAAGACGCTGGAATAGATTTCTTCTGATTCGAAAAATATCCTGTTCGTATAAATTCATTTTCAATATCTGAAGTTATGGTTAACCCGAGATCTATATTTAGCGAATCATGTCTAATGATATTTGACACATGATTAGTAATATTAAATTTATAACTAACTGGGTTGTTATTTGAATCATATTGAAGAAAGCCACCATATTGAAATTTATTAGCGTTAGTTGAAAAAGGACTATAATCTACAGTTAAATCTTTATTATAGTCTTCAATAGGGTTACCGTCTTCATATGAATATATGTAAAGACGATTTGGCAAATATTGATCTTTGACACTATGTACTTCTTGATCTAGATAAAGAACTAAGTTTGCTTCGTTAATAAGCACGTCCATCTCTTTAAATGAACTTAGGTCAGCTGATATTGAATTATCACTTGTGAATAACTTAAGTTTTGAAATAAACTTGTATCCATTTAAATAAATGTTCTCTGAATCATTATTATCATTTGATGAATTTATTTCATCTGTTATTTTTTGATCAAATGAAGTGTGGTCATATAGATTAATTGAAACTCCACCAAAAGGAATAATACTTGTCATTATCTTTCTTTCAATTATATCATCTTCGACATCATCTGTTCCTTTTCCATTATAATAATTATAATCATAATTAATAACTACGCTTGCATTGGAAATGTCCAACAACATGTATAAATTATCAGAAAAATTATCAGCTTTAATAATTAAACCTTTGAAATAATTATTAAAATTTGCTTGGTTTAAGAGAACCTCCTCCCCTTCTTTATTAATAATAAGCTCCTGAAAAAACTCTTTTTCCAACGGAACTCTTATCCTAGGAGTTTCGTAATAATTAATCTCATTTAATTCATTTACATCTTCAGTAGCTGGGTCATCTTCGGTAAAGTAAACTGGAATCTCATCAAAATTTAATGAAACTTGATCACTATAAAGCTCTTGACCATAAAACCCTTCTTTAAAAAAATCATCATTAGAAAAATAATCTTTAGTAGATTCAAAGTTATTGTCTGGATCTAAAGAATTCAAATAATATGTTAGCTCATATACTTTCAGATCAAAGCTAGCACCCCTATTTCCAAAAACTGAATCAATTTCATATACGTTAGACTCAGGATCATAACCAACAGTCTCAGTGTCTTCAGAGTCTAGGATTCCGTCGTTATCTGTATCAGGATTTAATGGGTTAGTGCCTGCTGCTAGTTCTTCGAGATCTGTTAGACCATCATTATCTGAATCACTTGAGCTACTAGTAGGATCAACATCATATAAATCAATAACACCGTCATTATCTGCATCATTTGTATTGTTAAAAAATGGCAAGTCAAGATAAACTGAGAGTATTCTTTCATCCTCCATTATTACGCTAATATCTGTGGTACTACCTTCTCTCTCCTCCTCTTGTGAAAAATTGCCAAAATTCTGAATAGAGCTAATATCTAGCTGTGATATAAAACTAGAATTAATCTTGCCAAAAAAATTATGATGATAGCTTCCTAAGTTAGCGCTAGAGAGATTGTTTGTCTGAACTTTATCCAAAGACTCTTGGTAGGAAAAAACAGGAAAAGTTTTAGATTTTAATTCATTAAACTGATCCTCATATAGCTCAATGCCGACAGAGTAATAATCTTTGTTGCATGAAAGACTAATGAATAAAAATAATATAGGTATACTTCTAAGAAATCTTTTTAAAAACATTAATTAATATTATTTAACAAAAAGTCCATTAACTTTTCATCTGATGTTGAGTCCTTAAAAGAAAGACTGTCCTTAGAGTGTTTTTTAATTGAATTTTTGATTTCATTTTCAATGTTTTCTGAAGATAATATTACAGAATCTGAAAATCTTATCATTAGATCATTTAAAGAAATAAAATCTGGACTTGAAATAGAATTCAAATCATCTTCTATACCGTCAAATTGAATTTTTTCAATCAGATTTTTGGATAGATTACCATCAAAAGTTTTAGAATATATGGAGGAAATAATTTTACATTTTTCAAAAATTGGATCATCCGCATAGAGTTTTCTAATGTATAGCGGAAACAGAGATGCAAACCATCCATGAAGATGAATAATATCCGGTGCCCAATTTAACTTCTTTACAGTCTCAATTACACCTTTTGTAAAGAAAATCATTCTTTCATCATTGTCCTTCAACAAGCGCTTATTTGTATCAAGAAGTAAATCTTTTCTTTTAAAATATTCATCATTGTCTATGAAATATACTTGCATTCTTTCTTTAGGAATCGATGCTACTTTAATAATGAGGGGCATATATAGATCATTAATAATCATATTCATTCCTGAAAGTCTTATAACCTCATGTAACTGATGTCTCCTTTCATTGATTATACCATACTTAGGCATGAATATTCTTGTCATCCCACCATTATCATTAATTTTTCTTGAAACTGAAAATGAGTTAATTGCTTTTTCTGTTTGAGGTAAATATGGCACTACCTCCGATGAAATGACTAGTATTTTTTTGTCTTTCAATAATTTCAAAATCTAAATATTGGATATAGAAAGGCAAAATTACGAAAATTATAAGAGTAACTATATAAAAACCCTATCTTTAAATTTAATTTTTCATAATTGAGAGTATTCTCATCCCATAAAGATCTTTTAAACTCAATAGATTCAACAAAATTAACAGGATTAGTGCCTACAATGGGAAGTCTTCATGAAGGTCATTTTTCTATTGTTAAAAGAGCTTTAAGTGAGAATGAACAGGTAATCATCTCAATTTATGTAAATCCAACACAATTTAATAATAAAAATGACTTAAATAAATACCCAAGAAATGTTGAGGCTGATGTAGATAAACTTAGGCATTATAATAATTTATTTATCTATGCACCTTCAGATAAAGATCTTTATAATGAAGTTATTTCTAAAAAATATGACTTAGATGATTTAGATAAAGTTCTTGAGGGTAAATTTAGACCTGGACACTTTAGTGGAGTAGCTACAATAGTTCACAAGCTTTTTGATATATTCAAACCAGTTAATGCCTATTTTGGAGAAAAAGATTTCCAACAATTATGTGTTATCAAAACAATGGTCAAAAAGCTTGATATTAATGTAAATATTATATCATGCAAAACAATTAGAGAATCTGATGGGTTGGCAATGAGCTCAAGAAATAACCTTATGGATGAAGAAGAAAGGATAAGTGCAGGTGAAATAAATAAATTTATGATAAAGGCAAAAAAGCTATATAAAGACAATAAAATAGATAAAATTCAATCTAGTATAATAGATGAGTTGAACAAATTAAAAAACTTTAAACTTGAATATTTTGAAATTGATAATCTTTCAAAATATAGTAGTGAATTAAAGGATGAAGGTGATAGAATTTTTATTGCATGTTGGATAGGTAAAACAAGAATAATAGATAATATACCACTGAAATAATTTGAAAAAAAGACTAAAAATATTAATACCAATAATAGCTGGATTGTTCTTTATTTATTTGACTTATGTATTTACTAGTCCTGAAGAAAGAACTTTAATATTCAGCTACGTAGGTTCTGCCAAAATTGAGTTTGTATTATTAGCCATGTTATTAGGAGCATCTGCTGATGTGATAAGAGGACTTCGGTGGCAGCTACTATCAAGATCTTTGGGGTATAAGTCCAAAAAATTAATTAGTGTTGCAAGTGTATTTATGTGTTACACATCAAATATGGCAATAGCTAGATCAGGTGAATTTGTTAGAGCTTCTGTTCTTAGCAGCTACAATAATATTCCTGTAGGCAAGATATTAGGAACTATTGCTGTAGAAAGAATTATTGATGTTTGTATATCTCTATCAATATTAATTTCAGTATGGATTTTTCAATACAATTTAATAGCTGAATCCATATTTAATGATGAGATATTGCTATATATAAATAATAATATTGGAGTAATTGGTCTTATAATTTTATCATTTTTAATTGTATTAATTTTTCTAATAAGAAAAGTAAAAAAACTGAGAAGGTTTTTTAATACCATTTTGGAAGGAATATTATCGATAACTAAGCTTAAAGGAAAAGTAATTTTATTTGTTATATTCTCATTACTGATCTGGATATGTTATATACTTGCTTTTTCAGTAATCAAGTTTTCAGTTCCAGAGTTAAGTGTTATAGATTCCAATTTAATTTTTCCAGCATTTGTTGTTGGTGTGTTCAGTATTTCTCTTTCAAATCATGGACTAGGTGTTTACCCATTAGCAATATCATTGTTCTTAGTTAATTTTGGGATTAATACTGAGCTGGGATTAACTTATGGTTGGTTAGCTTGGTCATGTCAAGCAATTATAACTTTGATTTTTGGAGCTCTATCTTTTTTTGTACTACCTTTGTTAAACGCAAGTGATTGAAATGGACAAAATAATAAAACAATTTTTATCACAAGTAAATCAAAAAAACCAAAATGAGCCTGAATTTATGCAGGCTGTTACTGAGGTTGCCGAAACTGTTATACCCTATATAGTTAACCAAGAGATCTATTATGGTCAAAACATTCTGCTTAGAATGGTTGAACCTGAAAGAGTAGTTTCTTTCAGAGTTGCATGGATAGATGATAATGAGGAAATTCAAGTTAATAGAGGATATAGAATTGAAATGAACTCTGCTATAGGTCCATATAAAGGAGGTTTAAGATTCCACCCATCTGTTAATTTGAGTATACTAAAATTTTTAGCTTTCGAACAAGTATTCAAAAATGCATTAACAACACTTCCAATGGGAGGTGGTAAAGGAGGTTCAGATTTTGATCCAAAAGGTAAGTCCGATACTGAGGTGATGAGGTTTTGTCAAAGCTTTATGACTGAACTGTTCAGACATATAGGTCCTAATAAAGATATCCCTGCTGGAGATATCGGGGTTGGAGGCAGAGAGATAGGTTATCTTTTTGGTCAATATAAAAGATTAAAAAATGAATTTTCAGGTGTTCTAACTGGCAAGGGGATGTCATGGGGTGGTTCCTTAATTAGACCTGAAGCAACTGGGTATGGTGTTGTTTATTTCATTAACGAGATGTTAAAAAATAAGGGAGAAAGTTTGAAAGGTAAAAAAGTTAATATATCTGGATCTGGAAATGTAGCACAATATGCTACTGAAAAATGTATTAATTTGGGAGCTAAGGTTTTAACTCTTTCTGATTCTTCTGGATTTATATATGATAAAGATGGTATAGATAATGAAAAACTCCAATATATCATGGAGCTTAAGAATGAAAAAAGAGCAAGAATCTCAGAATATTTGAATAAATATTCTAAAGCAGAATTTTACTCAAATAAATCTCCGTGGAATATTAAATGTGATATTGCTATACCATGTGCTACTCAAAATGAATTAGGTAAAGAAGATGCAATATCTCTTATAAAGAATGGTTGTAATGCTGTTGGAGAGGGAGCAAACATGCCATGTACTCCAGATGCAATTGAACAATTTATTAAGAATAAGGTATTATATGCGCCTGGTAAAGCTTCAAATGCTGGAGGAGTTGCAGTATCTGGATTAGAAATGGCTCAAAATTCCTTAAAATACACTTGGACTCGAGATGTTGTTGACGGTAAATTGAAAGAAATAATGTCTGATATACATGCTTCTTGCGTCAAGTATGGTTCGTCAAAAGATGAAATAAATTATGTAAAAGGGGCTAATATTGCAGGGTTCGTTAAAGTAGCAGATGCAATGCTTGCGCAAGGAGTAGTCTAGAATGCCCAATTCAAGAGGTTTTGTTGTAAAATCAATTAAGAATGGAGAGACTAGCATGATTGTTTCATGTTATCTTGAAGATATTGGTTTAAAAAGCTTCATAGTAAAAGGAATCTATGGCACTAAAAAGCCTAAGTTTAGCAAGGCGCATTTTTTTCCACTTAATTTCATAAGCGTAAACTATAGTTTAATTAAGCCTGATAGATTAAGTTATATAAAAGAAGTAAAACCTGTATTTATCTATAAGAGTCTACATTTCAGTATTGAAAAAAGTACTGTTATAATTTTTTTATCAGAGATTTTAAATAGTGTATTTAAAGAAGAAGGTGAAAAAAATCAAAATTTATTTAATTTTTTAGATAAATCATTAAGTTGGTATGACGCCCAAGAGAATTGTAATAATTTTCATATAAAGTTCTTAATTGAACTAACTAGACATATAGGGTTTTATCCAAATATTAGGAACCAAGAGGACAAGTTCTTTAATCTTGAATCTGGGACTAGTTCAACTACAAAACCCATATCAAAATTTATTGACTTTAAAGATTATGAATTATTCAAGCAGTTGTTAGGCATGAAATTTGAGGATTTAAATTATGTGGCTATAAATAAAGATTCTAGACTAAGGTTACTTAATCATATAATTGACTATTATTCTTTACATTTACAAATGTTCAAATCCCCTAAATCAATTGATGTCTTTAGTGAAATTTTTAAATAACTCGATAGAAATTGGCAAGAAGACAATTCTAGTTTTTTTGTTTACAAGTGTTTCATTTGGACAACAAATCACTATAAAGGATAGTGAAACTAATGAAGTTTTATCCAATGTTGCAGCATATAATGAGAGTAGAGATAAGTCAACAATAAGTGACCTAAATGGAAATATTGATCTTCAGTTATTTTCTAATGAGAAAATTATATATTTCCAACTACTCGGATATTCTGTTTTAGAATTATATCTTGAAAATATTGAAAATGAAAGTATAGTTTTTTTAAATCCAGAAAGTCAAAATCTAGATGAAGTAATTTTATCGGTTGCAAGATCTGCATCTAATGTTAACCAAATTGCAGAAAAAGTTTCAGTTATTAAATCAGAAGATTTATTCATTTCATCACCTAGCTCAGGAGCAGAAATGCTAGAATTAAGCCCTGGAGTTAGGATTCAAAAAAGTCAAGGTGGAGGTGGCAGCCCTATTATTAGAGGTTTTGAAGCTAACAGAGTCTTAATTGTTGTTGATGGTGTAAGAATGAATAATGCTATTTACAGATCTGGTCATTTACAGAATTCTATTACTGTAGATCCTAGTAATATAGAGAGAGCTGAAGTAATCTTTGGATCTTCATCTGTTGGTTACGGTTCAGATGCAATGGGCGGTGTAATTCATTATTACACAAAGAATCCCATTCTAAAAAATTCTAAAAAAATATCATCAAGTTTTACTACTAACTTTAACTCAGCCAATAATAGTGTGTCAAATAATTTCAATACTAATTACAGTTCTGATAATTGGGGTAGCATAACTTCAATTTCAATTTCTAAATATGGTGATATAAAAATGGGAAGAAAAAGAAATCATGGGTATTCAGACTGGGGTCTAGCTCCAATTTTTTCTCAAAATTCAAGATATAAATATTATGCTGAGCCATCAATTAATACTGATGAAAATATTCAAAAGAATACAGGTTACAGTCAAGTTGATTTGTTTCAAAAATTTTTATTTAGACTTGGAGATAATAACCTTCTTAATTTAAATATTCAATTCTCTGAATCAAGTGATATAGACAGGTATGATCAACTAAATATTACAAAGGATAATTCATTAAAGTTTAGTGAGTGGTATTATGGACCTCAAAAAAGATTATTGATTTCTCCAAGTCTAAGAATTTTTCCAAAAAAGAAATTTATGGATAAGGGTGTTATAACTTTTGGTTTCCAAAAAATTAATGAGAGTAGAATTAAAAGAAAGTTTAACTCATTAAATAGATCTCATCAGATAGAGGATTTGAAAGTATTAAGCTTAAATGGTGACTTTGATACATCTTTAAATAATGGCCATACTCTTTCATATGGAATAGAGACAACATATAATCATAATTATTCTAAAGCATATGATAGAATTTTAGATATTGATGGTAACAATGTCATCGGGGTTAGTGAGAAATTTGCAATACCTACAAGATATCCTAGCGATGGAAGTTCATACGGAAGCTTTGCGTCTTATGTAAACTGGTCATGGAATATGAGTGAGTTTTTTACTTTCAATATTGGGGCAAGACTAACATTTACAAAGCTAAAAGCAAGTTGGAATGATGTAATATCAGTAAATCCTCAATTATCAAGAGTTAATTTAAATTCTGAGGCTTTAACTACTACAGTATCAATGAAGTTAAGACCAAGTAATAAAATTCAAATAAATACAGTTTTGTCAAGTGGTTTTAGAAATCCAAATATTGATGATATTGGAAAGATTAGAGAAAATAATGGATTGTTAGTGGTTCCTAATACATTTTTAAAGCCCGAATATGCATATAATTTAGATTTAGGAATTGATTACAAATCTCTTGATAGTAAAAATTATTTCTCAATTAGAGGCTTTAGTACAATAATCTCCAGACATATTGGTAGATCAGAATATATAGTTTATTCTGATATTACTACTCCCGATACTTCAACTATAATATATAATAATGAGGAAGTAACTACAATTGCTAACAAGAATCTGGGTAATAGATTTATTCATGGATTTTCAATCGATGGTTTTAATAAACTAAGCAGAAGTTTAAAAATTGATTATAGTTTAACATATACTAAAGGGGATAATAATGAAACGTATGGGCCACTTCCTTCAATATCACCATTATTTGGATCACTCACATTGGAATATATTAAGAATGATATGACAATAAGGGCTTTGTATAAATTTAGTGATTCTAAAGATCCTTCAGAATATAGTATAGGAGGGGAAGATGGTCTTGAAGAGACCCCATATTTACTTGGTGAAAATGGGTTAAAAAATTTCCAAGGAACACCAAATTGGTCAGATTTTTCAATTTATGCAATTAAAAAAATATCATCAAATTCCACATTAAGACTTGGTCTTACAAATATTTTTGACATTCATTATAAAACATTTGCTTCTGGAATTTCTTCACCTGGTAGATCTTTTCAAGCAGGTTTAAATCTTAAATTATAAAGTACCTATTTAACTTTATTTTGATCTAAAATCATTAATTTCGCCTTTAATTATAGGACTAATGGGATTTAAAGAGTCAAAAAACTTTTCACTTAATTCAATTGCAAAAGAGATTGAAGATTTCTGGGCTAAAAATGATGTATTTACCAAATCCTACAATAGAAATAAGAGAGAAAGCTTTGTGTTTTTTGAAGGTCCTCCCTCTGCAAACGGTAAGCCTGGAATTCACCATGTAATGGCAAGAACGATAAAGGATGCTTTCTGCAGATATAAGACTATCAAAGGATTTAACGTTAAGAGAAAAGCTGGGTGGGACACCCATGGGCTTCCAGTTGAATTAGGTGTAGAGAAGGAACTGGGGATTTCAAAAGATGATATTGGAACTAAGATTAGTGTATCGGAGTATAATAGGGCATGTAAAGAAGCGGTTATGAAATATACTTCTGATTGGGAATCTTTAACAAAAGAGATGGGCTATTGGATTGATATGTCTGATCCTTATGTAACATTTGAATCT
>Ga0255761_10002229_pt1 | contig 17989 bp, 8 predicted proteins | sample 071ome_29_FD_179961 | JGI IMG/M metagenome (GOLD analysis project Ga0255761, IMG submission 179961) | Coastal salt marsh microbial communities from the Groves Creek Marsh, Skidaway Island, Georgia - 071407BT metaG (version 2) | ecosystem: Environmental > Aquatic > Marine > Intertidal zone > Salt... | reverse complement strand
TAAAAACTTCAAACTCTCGATCTGATAATACTTCGACTGGATTATTTTCCCCTGATAATTGTGTAATCGCCATTTGTTGAGCAATATCTGCTTCAAGAAATTTTTTGCCAGAATGAACTGATCTTATAGCCTTGATAAGCTCCTCGGCAGCACTTCTTTTGGTAAGGTAGCCCAGTGCGCCAGCATTGAGCACCCTCTTAGGGTGAACAGAATCCTCATGTGCGGAAAGGACAAGGATTTTAGCGTTTTTGTCATAAGCAAGAATACGCTCTATCGATTCAAGGCCGCCGATTCCAGGCATCGTAATGTCCATGACTACCAAGTCGGGTTTTAATTCTTTGAAGACTTTAATACCATCTTCACCTGATTCAGCTTCGCTTATAACCTCCATATCCGATTCTGCCTCAATCAACATCTTAAATCCCATTCTTACTACAGAGTGGTCATCAACTAATAAAACTTTAATTTTGCTCATAGAGTTCCTAATTTTTTATTGGAAGTATAATTCTAATTTCAGTTCCGTGGTCAATTTCCGAAATCACTTCAAATTGACCTTTTAATGCTTTGACCCTTTCATCAATCCCAACTAATCCAAATTGTTTTGTTGACTCTAAAATCTTTTTATCAAAGCCAACACCATTATCCTTAAAAAGGAGAGTTAGCTGATCTTTTTTCATGCTCAATTTAATATTGACCAAGGATGCATTGGCATGTTTTACGCAGTTATTCATTCCCTCTTGGATAATTCGATAGATATTTATATTAGCCATTTCACCTAGTTGATCGATATCACCATCAATCTTTAACTTAACATTAAGCTTCTTATATTGCTGATTCATTGAATTAACCATATCCCTCAATGTTTCAGTCAGGCCCAAATTATCCAGTGAGCCCGGACGTAATTTTTTTATAATGCTATGCATGCCATCATAAATTTGATTGGCTGCAGAAAGAACTGTGGTCGCGCTATCCGATATTGCTTTGTCTTTGCCCTTAGTTCGATTTAAGATATTTTGCGAGAAGATTTTAATGGCAGAAACGTATTGACCTAGCTCATCATGCAATTCTCGAGCTAGGCTTTTTCTTTCATCCTCAACATGCTCTTGGATAATGGCAGTTAATTCTCTATTTTGTTGTAATTCTCGTTGTGATTTTTCTGCAAGAATCTTTTCAGAGATATCTCGCATACTCACGATATCACCCACCACTTTTTTAGAATTCGGATCGACCAGAGGTGATCGTGAAATTGACAAATCAATCAAACGTCCATTTTTTGCTTTACGCTTTGTCTCATAATAAAGAACAGCCTGTTTTTTTCTTGCAAGATCTGCATAGTCTTTAAATTCACGTCGCAAATTTTTTGGCACAATTAAATTAGCATGCTGACCCATAACCTCATTTTTTTTGTAGCCAAAGATTCGCTCCGCTGATTTATTCCAAAAACGAATTTTTTGCTTATCATCATAGATAGCTACAGCATCGGCTGTTTGCTCAGCAATGAGGGCCAAACGAAGATTTTCATTAATATTTCTCTCTAACTTAGCTCCCATTTTATTAAAGTTATCCGAAATTAAATCAAAATCGGGAATCTGAAATTTAGGTAGTCTGGTTTTGAAGTCGCCACGCCCCATCGAGGAGATGGCATCGAGCATTGGATTTAATGGCCTTAGCCATCGCCCCAGCAAGAAATATACAATCACATTTAGAGCGATTAAAAAAGAAAGCGTTAAATAAAACAATTGTCCCATCACAGCCCATGCCTCTTTAATAGCCCCAATCGAATCTGATTGCACGACAAGCCTGCCAAAGCGAATAAGTCTTGCATTAACAACGGACCTTGGGGCTAATGCCTTCACAAACCATGCAGGTGGGTTTTCATTGAGACGATAAGTGCTTTGCGGAGACTGATACAAAAGATTATTTTGAAGATCATATAGATAAATCATGTTACTCCTAACTCTCCCCAGGTCCTCTAGGTAGGCTTTCATTACCTCGTGCGTGTTCCCCCATTCTGGATTCTGAGTAGAGCTAATAATGACCGAATCTAAAAGCTGGAGGGTGACTGAGTGCGCAGATTCTACCCCCTCTTCAATCGATTGCTTTGAGGCAACCATAATCACGCCCCCTAAAATCAGAATAAAAAAGAGCATGACTAAAGTAATGAGCAAGTTAAGTCTTAGGCGTAATTTCATAGATTAAAAATTTTTCTAATTATGTTACATGCTAACATTTAAGACATAGGAAAACCTATGAAAATTCAATCATAAACATATTATTTATTTGTTCTATTTAGCCTATGTATTAAGGAAAAAAAGCTATAAAATGATTTAAAAAAAACTATTGATGGCTTTAAAAATTCTTACCTTAATAAAAAAGATTTTTCTTCCTGCTTTTCTGGCGATTCTCATCCTTGTTCCAGTCGCTACCATTTCATCATTTTTTTATCTCAAACATAACTCACATTTTGTAAAAAATCTTGTCCAAGACGAGATACAAAAACGAATTGGGTATGATGTTGAAATAGGCTCCATTGAGGCAAAACTTAACTATATAAATCCAAGTGTAACCATCAAAAATTACAATATTTTCAATGAGAGTCATGAAAAATCTGTTGGTGCTGAAAGAATTGATATCAACTTTTCATGGTTATCACTCGTCAAACTCGAACCCATTCTAGATCAAGTAACCCTTTATTCCCCGAAGATGACTATCATAAGGGAATCTGATGGGGTATTTACCATCAATGGTATTCGTTTTGAGTATGATGATGGTGAAGGTGAATTTTCAAATTGGCTGCTTAATCAAGATGATGTCATTATCGTTGATGGTGAATTAACATGGATTGATCATACTAGAGGCCAGGAGGCATTAAAGCTTGAACAATTGAATTTAAATTATGGTTCATCCAAAATCTTTTCCTTTCTTGGCCGAAGAGATTTTAGTTTGTCTACCTTAATTTCCCCAGGTACCAAACGAACCATATCGCTCAGCGGCACAATCGATTTAGAACAGTTTGAAAAGTTAGATGCATTTGATTCAGAATTTTCAATTTTTCTAGAGCAATTTGATCTTGCCGCGCTCAAACCCTGGTTTGATTACCCCATCAATATACTTTCAGGGTTTGGAGATTTAAATCTAACAACCAAAATCGAGGGAGGTCATCTTGAAAAGCTCGATGGCCGTGTTAATTTAGCTAAGGTAAAAATTGAAGCTAAAAATAACAAGACTACAGAAATTAAGGGATTGAATGGAAGATTTGAATTTTCAAAAGATAGCAACATCTCCTCTATTGAGGTTGAAAACTTCACGTTTAATTTAGATGATCAGCTCGAATTAAATGATGTTCGCTTTTACACTGCCTTTAATGAACATAATGACTTGCAAGCGCTGAACTTTGGGCTTGATGAAATCAATTTAAATGAAGTTGTCAAGTTAACCGAATATTTTCCTGAAGATTTAGCTGAAATCAAAAATCAAATCCTAAAAGTTTCGCCTAAAGGATTAATTAAAAAAATTAACCTTAATTGGGTTCTGGGTGATACCTTCTTTGATGGTCTTGATTTAAATATGCTTTTATTAAACGTTGAGACCCGGGCGTTTGATGATGTCCCAGGCATTAAAAATTTATCAGCAACCTTCAACATTAAAGATCAATCCGGCAGTATTAAATCGAAGTCTAATAATTTTGTACTCACACAAAATAATATTTTTAGAGAGCCTCTTAAATTTGATCAATTAGAGGGCGAACTTACATGGCAAAAAAATGAATTTAATCTAAAAAACGTTAAGGTGACTAATTCTGATTTCGAGGCAAATGGTCGAGCTACCTACAATCACCTTCCAGATGATAATGAGGATATATATGTTTTCATTAATATCCCACGTGCTGATATTTCAGATTTAAGAGAATACTATCCAAAGCAAATGGGAAAAGATGCACTTAGTTGGCTTGATACTTCACTGCTCAAAGGTACCGCAAAAAATACTCAAATTATTATGAAAGGAAAACTTAAAGACTTTCCTTTTATCGATGAAAATAATAGACCTGATCGAAGTGAAGGTATTTTCACTATTACCTCCTCGGTCATTGGCAGTGAAATTGAATATGGCGATGGCTGGCCAAATGCTAAGAACTTTGATTTTAATTTCAAATTAGATGCCTCAAGAATCGAATTAGAAAGTACTCAAGGTGAAATTGCAGGCAGTCAATTTAAATTCTTTAGAGGGGTTATTGCCAACTTTACAGAAGATATTCCCATATTAAAAATTGACGCATTCACTTACAGCTCAATGGAAAATACTTTGAGGCTTATTAATAACAGTCCTATCAAAGATGAAATGAAGGGTACTTCTGATTCCATGAAAGGCTCGGGCAAAGGTGAATTAAAGTTAACCCTTAATATTCCCCTGACCGATGTAGATAAATTAACCTACGACGGAGTTTACAGCTTTATAGGTTCTTCCCTTGAGAATGAAGCGCTTGATATGCCCTTAATTGATAATATTCATGGGGATCTTTTTTTTAATCTTGATAAAGTCTCAATAACAAAAGCTAAAGCAACCATATTTAATCAGCCCCTCATTATTTCAATGACCAATGAGAATCAAGAAACCATCCTGGATATTGATGGCATCATAGATAATCAGCTCATTCAAACCTATTTAGGAAAAAAATGGAATGAACGCATTTATGGTCAAACTCCTTGGCAGGCTGAATTATCTATCAAAGAAAATGAATCTATTTTTACTTTAAATACAGACCTTAGTGGTTTAAGTATTAATCGACTTGGAGACTTCAATAAAAAATCAGAGGATAAGATACCATTTAAATTAATCAAAAAATCACCGAAAAGTGGCATTGATTACCTTGATATTTCCTATGGCAATATTGTCCAGTCAAAACTTAGACGTAATCCTGAAAATATTATTGATCATGGCTACATTGGAATCTTCACAAAACCTCAAATGCCAGAACAAGGGGTTACCATTTATGCTGATTTAAATGTCATTAATTCTGAAGACTATGAATTTATTTTTGAGGATGATGAAAATGAACCAGAAAAAAAATCATCCAATAAAGATAACAAAAAAATATTTGACCCATTAATTGATGACGCGATCATTAACGTTAAAAGCTTAATCTTTGAAGGCAATCAATTATCTGATGCTTCTTTTAACTACTCACCCACTCCGGAAGGTTTTGATTTAGATATTGCGTCAAATGAGGTTAAAGGTAAGTTCTCTTGGTTTGAATTGAAGAATCTATTCAAGGCTGATTTTAGCCAAGTACATCTTAAGAAAGATGAAACTGAAGGTATAAAAATTGATGAAGTTGCAAAACAAGAAACGAAAACTGAAAAAAAACAACTAGAAAAACCTGAAAACTTAAGCCAACTTGAAGTTACCATTCAATCTTTCAAGATTAATGAGACGGATTACGGAAAATTAACTCTTTTAGGTCATGAAAATTTCGATGGTTTTAACTTTGACAAATTTAGCCTTGAAAAGGAGTCTAACACTATCTCTGGCAGTGGTTACTGGATCAGTGAGGTCGAGCCACAAAAGACATCCTTTAATTTCAAATGGAGTATCAAAGATATTGGTAAAACCCTGTCAGGATTAGGCTATCCTGATCTAATTGAAAAAGGCGAGGCAACCATAGAGGGTTTAATCACATGGGATGATCGGCCCTCTAATTTTGATTCGGAAGATTTTTATGGAAACTTTAATCTGATCGCTAAAAAAGGCACCATAAAAAAAGTTGAGCCTGGAGTTGCTGGACGATTAGTGGGTCTTATATCTCTTCAAAACCTTCCGAGGCGATTAACTTTGGATTTTAGTGATTTATTTGAAGAAGGTTTACCATTTGATCGGATTCAAGGTAAAGAGACGATCATTAATAAAGGTATCCTCAAATCCGATCTTTTTGAGATGCAGGGGCCTGCCGCAGATATTGTTATGAAAGGTCAGGTCGATTTTGTGCATGAGACCCAAGATATGAGGGTTACCATAACGCCTAAAATCAGTGATACTGTGACCGCTGGGGCCCTTATTGGTGGACCTCTCGCAGCAGCAGTCGCTTTTTTAGCACAAAAAGTATTAGACGACCCTTTTAACAAAATCACCACAGCCGAGTATCATGTGACTGGCACCTGGAAGGAACCTAAAGAAAAAATTATTGATACTAAAGTTGATAATTTTATTGATGAAACTATTGTTGAGCCGACTGGTGATGTACTAAATGCAACCGGTAATGCGGTGGTAGACTACGTAATTGAGCCCACAGAGGATGTAATTGAGTTTATTTTCGGTCCCAAACAAGATAAAGATGAGAAAAAATCTGGACAATCAAACCCATTTGGCAATCAGTAATCTTTCAACTCAAAATATTGATTTGATTTTTAATAAAATCGTATCATCTAAGGTTGATTACGCCGACCTTTATTTTCAATACACTAAGAATGAATTCTGGTCACTTGAGGATGGTAAAGTAAATAACGGCAGCTACTCAATAGACCAGGGGGTAGGCCTGAGATCAATTGTTGGAGAAAAAACTGCATTCACCTATTCTGATGAAATCTCCCTAAGCGCTCTTGAAAATGGAGTAAAAGTTTTAAAGTCGATACAAAATCAAGGGCAATCAAAGTCCTTCGATATGACTAAATCTCAAAACCAACCTAGGCTTTACCTGCCCATTAATCCGCTTGAGAGTAAATCGCCTGATGAAAAAATTAAACTACTTCATAAGGTTGAAGCTATGGCAAAGAAGTTGGATACTCGAGTCATAAAAGTTTCAGCATCGCTTGCAATGGAATACGAAGTGGTAGTTATCAAAAACTTTTTTGGTGAATTAATTGAAGATACTCGGCCTTTGGTGAGGCTTTCTGTAAGTGTAATCGTTGAATCTAAGCAACGTCGCGAGCAAGGGTCTGCAGGTGGTGGAGGTCGTTTTGGACTAGAGTATTTTACCGATGAGATCCTTGAATCCTATGCCAATGAGGCTGTATCACAGGCTATTATTAACCTGGATGCCAAGCCAGCACCCGCAGGCGCTATGACAGTGGTATTGGGACCTGGATGGCCAGGCATACTTCTTCATGAGGCTATAGGTCATGGCCTTGAGGGAGACTTTAATCGGAAAGGAACTTCAGCGTTTAGTAATAAGATTGGTCAAAAGGTAGCCGCTAAAGGCGTTACAGTTGTTGATGATGGAACACTGAAAGATCGCCGTGGATCATTAAATGTTGATGATGAAGGGACACCCACACAAAATACGACCTTAATTGAAGATGGTATTTTAGTAAACTACATGCAAGATAAGCATAATGCTCATTTAATGAATATGAAACCAACTGGCAATGGTCGGCGTGAATCTTTCGCACACACTCCCATGCCAAGGATGACAAATACATACATGCTCAACGGTCAACATGACCCCAAAGAAATTATTGCGAGTGTAAAGAATGGTCTTTACTCCTGTAACTTTGGAGGGGGTCAAGTTGATATCACCAGCGGCAAATTTGTTTTTTCAGCTTCGCAGGCATGGATCATCAAAGACGGGAAGTTAACCTACCCTGTTAAAGGCGCTTCCATTGTAGGGAATGGGCCTGACATTTTAAATGAGGTCAGTATGATTGGAAATGATATGGCTTTGGATACAGGTGTTGGAACCTGCGGTAAAGATGGGCAAAGTGTGCCAGTAGGTGTCGGACAACCCACATTAAAAATAGATAATATTATCGTGGGTGGAACAGGGTAATTACTTGACCCTGTTTTTGTATTCTAATGTTCTTGTATCAATCTCGATCTTGTCGCCCGTGTCACAGAATAATGGGACCATTAATTCAAATCCCGTATTAATTTTTGCAGGCTTCATAACCTTTCCAGAGGTTGTATCACCCTTTACTGCCGGTTCGGTATAAGTAATCTCGCGAACAAGAAAGTTAGGTAATTCAACAGAAATAGGCTTGCCGTCATAGAATACAACCTCGCACTGCATTCCGTCTTCAAGGAAATTTAATGCATCTTCCATGCTTTCAGCATCCACCTCAAATTGGTTATATTCTTCATCCATAAACACATACATCGGATCAGCAAAGTAAGAGTAAGTCACCTCTTTCTTCTCAAGGACTACTGGTTCAAATTTATCAGCAGCATTGAAAACAGACTCTGTGGTGGTTTCAGTAAGAAGGTTTTTTAATTTCATTTTGACAACGGCTGCATTTCGGCCTGATTTATTATACTCAGCCTTTAGCACCACCATGGGATCATCGCCGACCATAAATACATTACCTACGCGTAATTCTTGTGCTGTTTTCATTGCATTATTTCCGAGATTTTAAAATGAGCGATTATACTCGAAACTTACAAATCAACAATCATTTATCAGGTTTTCAAAGACATTTTTTGTATACAAAAAGTGTTTAGATTTTTTCTTATGATAGCTAGTAATTTCATCAAACATATTGAGGTAGCTTGAAAAATTATCTATCTTTATTAAGCCTTGAGACCAGTCATAATAAACTGCCCTTACAATTGAATAGATACTTTCATCCAAACCAGAAAAAAAAGAGTTGATAAAAGCTTCGAGTTTTACCAATTGATGATCGTTCTCTTGGATATAAGGCTGCCAAATAAACGGCCTTCCACAAAAAATAGCTCGAGTAAGACTATCCTCTCCTCTCACAAAATTTAAATTTGATGATTGCAATAAACGATCATAATCATCAAAGGCCATCATCTTAAAGCTCTCAACCCATGTTTCCTTTTTTAAATCTTGAAATTCAATTAACTCATCAAGAATCAACGCCTTAAAATCAGGTTTAAGTTTTTTTATAACCTCTACAGATTTATAGGATGTGTGTGAATAATAAAAAAATGAGGCTTGAAAATGAGAGCCCTGTTCCATAACTTTAATATGGTCTGCACTTTCTTCATTCGAATAGTCTCTTTCCCTTAAAAGGCCCCCAGTTTTATCATTAAACCCAGGGTAAAAATAACGTTTATTGATAAATAAATTCTCTGTTAAAGAAGTTTTCATATGAAAATCTTTAACCCAACCCTCTGCTGACAAGTACTCGTAAATAAAAAGATTGGATGGATGCTGAATATTATCAAGGTAATCAGGGGGTAAAGGAACATCAAAAACAGAAATGATATTATTTACTTTATCAATTTCTGCTAAAGCTTCATTGAATGATTTAACATTAAAGCTAACATTTGGCTGAAGTTTTAATATAGGCTCAATATCTTCTTTTTTTTCGATAAATAAAGTAACTTTTTGGCCATAATCAACAAGCCCTGATGCTAATCGCCATGCAATACTCATGTCGCCATAATTATCAATAACTTTTGCAAATATATGCCACATGATTAGTAATCAATGCCCAAGATGCTGTATGTCTTTGTGCCCGTCGGGACGTCCACTTGAATGACCTCGTCCACCGATTTTCCTGACAACACCCTCGCCAATGGCGAATTCCAACTGATAAAGCCAGGTTCATGACTAATTTCATCTGCGCCTACAATACGTACCAAAAGTTCTTTGCCTATATCCTCGTCAAACAATTTCACATGCGCACCAAAAAAAATTTTAGTTTTATCTAAATTTTCATTTGGATAAATAATATTGGCATCCTCAATGGTGGTTAAAAGATATTTGATACGAGAATCAATTTGCCTAAGTCTTTTTTTACCATAGATATAATCACCATTCTCACTTCTATCACCATTGCCTGCAGCCCAAGATATTACTTTGACTAATTCTGGTCTTTCCTTTCGAATTAAATGATTTAATTCATCCTGTAAACGCTTAAAGCCTTCGGGTGTAATATAATTTTGATTAGTAGTCATAATAGAAAAAAAATGTCTGAATATAGATCAAGCACAATCATCTGCGCCTCTTCAAACTTAGCCAATGATATTAGGCTTACCTATAAAAAACAATCCCAAGAATCTATCTATAAACATCAAAAAGTTATAAGCCTCAACCAATGGCTTGAGGAGCAATATCAAACATGGTGCTTTAATCATCCAGACTCTCATTATCACCGGATCTTAAATGGCATTGAAGAAAAATTTTTTTGGGAAAAATCCATTGTTAAATTTATTGAAAAGCAGGTGAGTGATGACTTGTTTGGTATAGATTTTGAAAAAGATATTGCTGAGTTTTGTATCAGAGCAAATCATGCGTTTACGGAATTTATGGTGACTGATGCTGAAATAACAAAACAAAAACACTATCGAGAAATGAAACTATTCAATCAAATTAAGGATGATTTTAATGCTGAACTTAAAAGGCAAAAACTTATTAGCAAAGATGCACTTATTAAAGAAGTCATTAAAATTCAAAATGCTGAGCAGACAATCAAAAATGAGCAATTAATTTTCATCGGATTTGAGTTTGACAAACCTATATATAAAGAACTTATCGAATTACTGGGTCAATGTAATCATATTGAGAGATGCATCCAAAATGAAGATAACGCTAATATTAATTATCACCAATTCAATAATGTTGAAGATGAATTCAATCACATCAGCCAATGGGTTAAAAAACTAATTGACGAGGGTGCTAAAAAAATATTAATCATCACCCCTGCTCTCGCTGAATTTCAATCAACACTGGAAAATAAGATTCTAAGATTGACTCAAACCGAGATTTTCCATAACCCAAGATTAGAGAGTATAACCGCATCAACTCTAAGAAGACCCCTTGCAAATGAGCCCTCAATCAGATTTATTACTCAGCTTTTAAGAATACCAATAAAAAACATAATCACCGCAAATGAATGGTTTGAGATTTTGACGTTCACAAATTGGATTGATCAAGAGGATTTTCATAAAAGGCAAAAAATTGGTGAAATAATGAAGGAGAGCAAAAGAAAAGGCTTTTCAATTGAAGGTCTCATGATGTTCATAAAAAATCATGATGGGCTTGAATACCAAAGTACGATTCAACAGCTATCATTAATCGATCATTTCAAGATAAATGTACACAAAAAACAATCGCCATATTTATTTAATAAGTTGGTCCTAACTCTCATTGATGAAATTAAATGGATGAAAATATATAAATTATTACCATTTGAAATCAATATTTTAGATTCATTTTATAATATTTTAAATCAAATTAATAAATTTCCAATAGATGAAAAAATAAGTTATCAAAGATACATAGAAGTATTAGATTATTATCTTGAAAAAGTGATGGCCAGCGAAGATAAACCTGATGCAAAAATTATCCTTTCAGGTTTTATGGAGGAGCAATATCTTAACTATGATGCTGTGTGGGTTGCCAATTTTAATGACGCCTTCTGGCCTGAAAAAAAAGCTTTTAACCCCTTCCTGCCAACAACTATTATTGAGGATCACTGTATCTATGATGAAGATTATTTTCGTCAATTAACTCAATATCGAATCAACCAAGCAAAAACAATTACTTATAATTTTAATCTCTCATGCGCCCATTACTATGATGACGTTCCCATGATGCCATCATTGAACATGATAAGTTTTAATGATGCGATTGAGCCTATAAATCAGGAAACTTATGAATTAATGAGTTACCAAGACTTTCTTGATGACTCCGAATCTATAGCCATGACTGGAGATCTCTTTCATATCAAAAGCGGTATTAAAACACTTGAAAATCATGCAAGGTGTCCCGCTTGGTCCTTTTACGCGAATCGTCTTGGTGCAGAACCTCCCATGACTGATTTATTTGATGAAGTTTCGCAATTAGATTTGGGAAGGTTGATTCATAAAACCCTAGAGTTATTTTGGAAAAAAAATACTGGGTTGGGTGATTTAAAGAAATTAGGTGTATCTAAACTGAAAGAGGATTTGGAAAAAATTATTGATCCATTATTAACCCAGCTCTTAAATGAAAGGCCCCTACTTTCCTCTAACCAAATTAACTCTTGCAAAAATTATCTGATGAAAAGATCCTTAAAATGGCTTGAATACGAGAAAAATAGAGAGTCCTTTGAGGTAATCTTGCAGGAAAAAAATTATGAAGTGACCATTAAAAATATAACTTTCAATATACGTATTGATAGAATCGATCAGCTTGAAGATTATACCAAGATCATTATTGATTATAAAACTGGGGCTATTCCAGGCCGTAGTGAATTATTCAATGACAGGCTAACCTTTCTGCAACTTCCCATCTATGGTGGATACACTCAAGAAAAAAACATTAAAGGTGTCATGGTTGCTCACTTAAATATCCACAAAAACAGCTTTTACGGCGTTACTGATGATGCTGTAAAAATCTCCCCAGATTTTAAAGGGGTGATTAATACTCCAAGTATCTCTAATTGGAAAGACTTGATTAAACAATGGAGACATTTATTGGAAACTATCTCCCTAAGCTATCAAAAGGGTGATTGCCAGGTTACCTTTTATAAGGAGAGTGATCTTAATTTCTGCCCTGTTTTACCCATCATGCGACTTCCAGAGAAAAAATACCAGTATGAATCAAAGTATTAACACTGAAGAATTAATAAGGGAGAAAGCAACTGGTCCAGGATCATTTATCCTTGAGGCGCCTGCGGGCTCAGGTAAAACAAGTATTCTCACCAAACGTTTCTTATCGTTATTATTAAATGTTAAAAAACCGACTGAAATTATTGCCCTAACATTTACGAATAAAGCAGCGCAAGAAATGAAAAATCGCATACGCTCAGCACTTAAAGATTCACAAAATGATGGGATCTTAAACAAAATAATTCATAAGATTAAGAGGCATGCAGAAAAACTTAATTGGGATCAAAACTTTGAAGACCAACTAAGAATAATGACCATAGATAAATTAGCCTTACAGGTTATTAATCAAGCCCCTATTTTAGATAATGCAGGGCTCAATTACCAAACCGATGAAAATCCTGATGAAATATACATGCAGGCCATCAATGAATCTCTTAATCAAAGTAACGTCGCATCCACAATACTCGATTATGTTGAAAATGACCAACGCAAATTAAATGCCCAATTAATTAATATCCTAAAAAAAAGAGATCAATGGCTCACAGACTTAACCTTTTATGTTGGCAAAGATTTAGAGGAAATAAAAGGTGAATATATTAAGTATGCAAACCAGGAACAAGAACAAATATGCTCACAAATAAAGGACGAGTTAAGTGAAGACATAATCAATGATATTCAATTAATCATGCAAAGCATAAGTCCTGAGATAAAAAAAAGAGGCTTTCAATTTTGGTTAGCGTTTTCAAATTTAGTGCTCACCAAAGAAGGTTCTTTTAGAAAACAATTTGATAAAAGGCATGGCATTACTAATGATGAAGCAGGAAAAAAATTAAAAATCAAGATTGCTGATTTATTATTAAAATTAAATAATAAAAACAATATTTTATATAAATTACATCAAGTAAATTATTGTAATAATTTTATCAACTTTTTACCACTTCTACCTGATCTTATATTGTTGTTAATTGATATTAACCAAAGATTAATGACATTATTCACCAAATTAAGAACATTCGATTTTTCTCAAATTATTTTAAATGCCAGCCGTGTTTTAGAACAATCTAATTTAGCTTTGATTCTTGACGAAAAAATTACACACATCCTTGTGGATGAGTTTCAAGATACCAACTACGCTCAGCTTAAGTTTATTGAATTATTAACTCAGAATTTCGCTGGTGACCCTGAAAAAACATTTTTTGCGGTTGGTGACCCCATGCAATCTATTTACAGGTTTAGGAAAGCTGAGGTCGAAATTTTTAAAAAAATACAATTACAGCAAAGGTTGGGTGATTTACATGTAAGCCCGCTTCAATTAAAAACGAATTTTCGATCTAATCGGAAAATTATTGAATGGCTAAATACTAATATCTGCCATCTGTTTCCAGCTACTGATAATATTGAATTAGGTTCGATTGCCTTCAATGCATCCATTGTAGGTAGAAATAAGGATATGGGCACCGGTATCAAGCCGCACACACTCATTATCGACTCAGATAACAATGATGCTATCTATCAAACTGAGGCAATATACGTTGCTAAATTACTTCAAACAGTAAAACAAAAAAATCCTGCATACAAGATAGCGGTGCTAACCAGATCTAGGTCGCATTTGAATGAGCTAATTACAACCATTAAAAGAGATTTTAAAGACCTACCCATCCAAGCCATCGAAATCAATTCCATCAAGAACAGTCAAACCTTTGAAGATATTTACATGCTGACAAAAGCATTATTTAATTTTGACGATAAAATTTCATGGATGGCCCTCCTTCGCTCTCCGATCATAGGTCTAAAAAATCGAGAGCTGGCCTCGCTCTTTGAGAATAATCACCAACTTAATAGCTGGTCTATACTTAATGATAATGATCTATTGAAAACCCTTAACGAGCAAAGCGTAAAAAGGCTTCATAGGCTCATCATCATCATAAACAATAATATTGACTTAAGAGGTCGGGTTTCACATAGGTACTTTATAGAATCCATCTGGCGACAACTCAATGGCGATAAAGCTATGATTAATTTTGAGGATATGCATGTGGTAGATAACTTCCTTAATCTTGTAGATCAATCAAGCCATAATCTTTTGAGTATTGACTTTACGAGGCTAGAGAAATTAATTGATGAGACTTACATCTCTGATATCGATTCACATCCTAACCCAATACAATTTTTAACCATACAGAAATCAAAGGGTCTTGAATACGATGCAGTTATTATCCCTAATATGAATAAAACCACCGTCAATGAAGCGCATAGCCTATTCTTGATGGATAAAAAATTAATATCGATGATCAATATGACCGATGAGCCCAATTTATATGATTATCATCGACACAAAGAAAAAGAGCGGCTAAGGAATGAGTATTCAAGATTATTGTATGTTGCCATAACCCGAGCTAAACACGAATGTCATTTGATCACATCAATTAGTAAAGATAAAGTTGATAATCCATCACCCTGCAATGAAGGATCTTTTGCATCATTGTTATGGCCAAGAATTAATAAAGACCTTGTTGAGATTAAACCTAATTCGCAACAAAACCCATACAATGAATTCATACCTAAATTAAGAAGATTAAAAGATCATTTTTTTGAAGGTAACTTGAAAACAAATAATGAAATTTATGATGGACAGCATGAAGTCTATATAAATCAAAGCTTTTCAAACTTAGAAATTGAGATTGGAACTATACTTCATAAAATTTTAGAATTAATTGTTAAAAAACAATTATTTATAGATAACTTATTAGAAAAAAGTTTAAATTATTTTGAAGACTATTTTACCTATTACCGGTTTTCCAAAGATGACACCAGCTATGCTATTGAGCAAATTAAAATTGCTATTCATAAATTAAAAACAACCAAAGATGGTCAGTGGATTACCAATCAATTTGAAGATGATTTATCAGAGATGAAGTATTCAATTGATGATCTAGGCCAATCAATAAGTCTCATACCTGATAGAACATTTATCGAAAATAATGTTCGTTGGATTGTGGATTATAAATTTACCAAAAATTCTGACTTAGAAAAGATCGCGCTATCCTATCGGTCTCAGCTTGAAGGATATAAAAAAATTTTTGAGCATGATCGTAACATCAACCTAGCTATTTATTTTATTAATCACGGAAGGCTGATTACATTAAATTAATTTTTTCAATATTGATTTAATAAAATTTATTCTCTCTTCAATTTTTTCATAAGAGGTCATCACTTTTAAACGATTGGGTCCGTTCATTTTATAACAACGATCTGACTGTATTAACTCAATAAATTTAACTGGATCAATATCAGCCTCTTCCTTAAATTGAATATCAATAGTTTGAGAGCCCGCATCAATCTTTATAACATCAAAATCATTGATAAAGATTCTCAATTGGTGAAACAACATTAAGTTTTGTGTTTGTTCGGGTGGAATGCCAAAACGATCAATGATTTCTTCCTCGATTTCTTTTAATTGCTCTAAATTGTGACAACTTGAGAGTCGCTTATACAAAATTAATCTTTCGTTGGTGTTTGGGCAAAAATCATTGGTTAAAATTGTAGGGGTATGAAGATTTATATCTTTGTTTGCTCTTATTGGGTCATTAATATCAACAGTTTTACCTTGTTTGAGATTTTTAACTGCATGGTTGAGCATGTCGATATAAAGATTAAAACCAATTTCATGAATTTGTCCACTTTGATTATCACCCAAAAGTTCGCCAGCACCACGAATTTCAAGATCATGAATGGCTAAGTAATAACCAGAGCCTAGGTCCTCAAGCAACTGGATTGCTTCAAGACGTTTTTTTGCTTGTGAAGTAATTTTTCTATCTTCATCAAGCAACAAATAGGCATAGGCTTGGTGGTGAGAGCGGCCAACACGGCCTCGAAGTTGGTGTAATTGAGCCAAACCAAACTTGTCAGACCGATTAATGATCATCGTATTGGCTGTCGGAATATCAATCCCGGTCTCAATAATGGTAGAGCAAAGCAATAGATTGATTCTTTGTTGATGAAAATCTTGCATGACTCTTTCTAATTCTCTCTCCCTTAATTGACCATGTGCAATACCAATTTGAGCCTCAGGTAAAAGTTTTTTTAACTTTTCAAATTGAGACTGGATTGTATTGACATCGTTGTGTAAGAAATAAACTTGGCCACCCCTATTAAACTCGCGAAGCACCGCCTCCCTAATAATGCCTTGGCTGTGTTTAACGACCAAGGTTTTAATGGATAATCTTTTTTGTGGGGGTGTAGCAATGATAGAGAACTCTCTTAAACCCTCCATGGCCATAGAGAGGGTTCTTGGTATGGGTGTAGCAGTGAGTGTCAAAACATCGACATTGGCCTTAAATTTCTTTAACTTTTCTTTCTGTCTTACGCCAAATCGATGTTCCTCATCAATAATAATCAGGCCCAGCTCTTTAAACTTAACATTATCTTGCAACATTTTATGTGTGCCAATAATGATATCGATCTTGCCCTCCTCTAATTCAGACAGAATTCTGTCTTGATCTTTTTTTGATTTAAAACGAGATACCTCCTCAATTCTTAATGGCCAATTAACAAAACGATCGCTAAAGTTTTTATAGTGTTGTTCAGCTAGGAGTGTAGTAGGAACTAAAATAACCACTTGCTTGTTATTCATCGTAGCAACAAAGGTAGCTCTTAATGCAACTTCTGTTTTACCAAAGCCCACATCACCACATATCAATCTATCCATTGGGCGTATGGATTCCATATCTTTTATAACCTGCTCAATGGCCTCTAATTGATCAGGGGTTTCTTCAAATGAAAATCCCTCAACAAACTGTTCATAATCATTTAAATTAATCTTAAAGGCGTATCCTTTTTTAATGGAGCGCTTGGAATATAAGTTTAAAAGCTCTGCAGCCGTATCATGGATTTGTCCAAGGGCTCTTTTTTTCGCCTTTTCCCAAACACCTGAACCTAATTGGTGCAAGGGAGCCGTCTCAACAGGCCCGCCTGAGTATCTAGAAATTAAATGCAGATGGGATACGGGTACATATAGTTTATCTTCACGCTCGTAATGTAATAATAAAAATTCGGTTTTTCCTTCACCCTGATCCAAATTGACTAATCCTTGATAGCGTCCAACGCCATGCTGCTCATGCACAACCGGATCACCTATGCTTAATTCAGTAAGATCCTTCACAATGACATCAGTATTAAAATTTTTATCTCGGGTTGAGCGTCGGGTCTGTTTTACGAAATTAGGATAAATTTCACCTTCTGTGATTACCATAAATTCATTAGTTGTGAATCCATGATGAAGGGGGCTCACGGTTAAATTGACGGGAACATTAGAAGCTAAAAAATCTGACCATGACTCAACTTTTTTAACCTCTAATTTAGTTTGTTCAATATGTTTGGCTAACGTCTCTCTTCTACCCAAACCCTCTGCACAGATCAAGGTTTTGATTTTTTTTGAATCAATCGTTCTTGCTAATCTATTGAGCGGTAAGTCATGGTTTCGATCAATGGAGCAATCATC
>Ga0255761_10002226_pt1 | contig 17997 bp, 27 predicted proteins | sample 071ome_29_FD_179961 | JGI IMG/M metagenome (GOLD analysis project Ga0255761, IMG submission 179961) | Coastal salt marsh microbial communities from the Groves Creek Marsh, Skidaway Island, Georgia - 071407BT metaG (version 2) | ecosystem: Environmental > Aquatic > Marine > Intertidal zone >... | reverse complement strand
TCATATAGGGGGAGTCGATGAGGGTGATTCTGAAGGTGGTCCGATGGCTCTTCAGGAACTGGTGATTGTGAACCCAGCCCGGAAGACGACCAAGCGCCGCCGGACCAACAAAAGGAAAGTGAACAACATGGCCCGACGAAAAGTCTCCCGCCGAAGCACGACCGCGCGCCGCAAGGCGCCGGCGCGTCGCACTACCACGCGACGTAAGACGACCACCCGCCGCCGCAAGGCGCCCGCTCGTCGCACGACGACGCGGCGCAAGGCTGCGCCCAAGCGGCGCACCACCACGCGGCGCAAGACGACGACCCGTCGCCGCAAGGCGCCGGCTCGCCGCACCACCACCCGTCGCAAGACGACGACCCGTCGCCGCAAGGCGGCCCCGAAGCGCCGGACCACGACCCGTCGCAAGACGACGACCCGCCGACGCAAGTCCCCGGCTCGCCGCAAGACGACGACCCGCCGCCGCAAGTCCCCGGCTCGCCGCAAGTCCGCTCGCCGCAAGACGACGGGCCGCCGCCGCCGCACGACCTCCCGCCGCAAGACCGCTTCCCGCCGCCGCTCCGTCTCTCGCAGGATGAGCCTCAGCGGCGCGATGAAGTGGACGCGCAGCAACCTGATGAAGTTCGAGATGATGGCTGCCCTCGCTGGCGGTATCGCTGTGTCCGCGGCCCTCCCCGGCCTCGCCCAGCGCGCCCTGTCCAAGGTTGGCCTCAACATCAACCTCACGAGTGGCTACCGTGCGACCGTCTCCAGCATCGCCCTCGCGGGTCTGGGTGGCTACGCGCTCTACTCCCTCGCTGGTGTGTCCGCTCAGACCGCTGGTCTGTTCACCGTCGCTGCCATGGTCCCCGCGGCCCTCGGCGCCCTGAACAACCTTGGTCTGCCCGTCCCGAGCATCCACGTCTCGGGCGGTCCGCTGGCTTCCGGCACCGCTGGCCTCTTCGGTCTCCTCGGCAACGCCCCCTCGGTCATTGACGAGCCCCTCTTCGGTGGCTACGACATGGTCCCCATGGGCGGTCAGCACGGCGAGATGTTCGGCCTCGGTGGCAAGGACATCAACCTGTTCTGAGGTGAGTTCGTGGGAGCCTACGCCAACCTCATGCGGTCCTTGAACAAGGAAGTCGCCCTCGGTCTCGACTACGGGCATCTTCTCCTTGCTCTCGGGCTCGCTGGCGCGGTGGGCTACACGGGTCTTCCCCGTGGTCTGAAGCAGACGCTGAACCGAGACGTGATTGCCGGCTTTGACGTCGGCCACATCGCTCTCGGCGTGGGTGCCCTGAGCACCCTCGGTATCGGCTACTACCGCTGAGCAGCAAAACCTGCGCGTGTCGCAGATACCTGAGCCTACGGGTAATCAGGTGGCCGCCCCTCCCTCCGCTGCGGCGGGGGGAGGGGCCCCTCTCCGCTCACTTTATCTGACTGAAGCCCGTGGTGTGATTCATGCCGGAGTTCACTCCACCCTCGGGCGGCATCAGTTCTGAAACCGACCCAGTTGCCAGCGGTATCACTGGCATTCTTCAGTCGGACGGCGCTACCCTCAGCGGTATTTCCGGAACTTCCGGACAATTCGTCAAGGGCGACGGAACACTCGACTCCACCGCTTACGGAACTGGCACCATCGGAGGTGCGATTTCAGCGCCGCAGGTTGCTTTCGCCTCCGGTGCGAACACGATTGCCGGTAGTGCAAGCCTGACATGGGACAACACGAACTTCCTCTTAACCAGCGAGAAGGTCAAGGCTCAGAACATCATTGAGGTTGAGAACGCGACCGGTTCTGCTATCGCTGCGGGTTCTGCGGTCTATGTGTCGGCTATCGGAACGGGGAAACCACAGGTCGCTCTTGCTGATGCTGATGACGCCTCCAAGATGCCTTCTGTCGGCATCGTCACGAATCAGATTGCGAACGGTGCGAGTGGGTATGTTGCCATCAACGGTCAACTGAATGGTCTGGACCGAACCACGGCGGCTGGTCCTGTTGCTGACGCTGACATCACGACCGCCGACATCGGCAAGACCCTCTATGTGTCCACGACCGCTGGGAAGTTGACCGTCACGCGTCCTACCGGAACTTCGGCCCAAGTTCAGAACGTTGGCCGCATCATCGACGTCAGTGGCTCGAACTTCAAGATGCAGATTTCGAACATTGGTCGTGCGAACGACGTGCCCAATCAATTCACCACTACGGGTAGCCAAACCGCGTCGGCGCACATCACCACGGGTGGCGCATCAACTGATTTCGTCAAGGGTGACGGCTCACTTGACTCGACGACCTATGTTGATGCAGCAGGCGCTATCGCTGCCGTCGAAGGGGAAGCCACCCTCGACCTTACGGGTGACGTCACCGTGGCTGTCGCGAAGACTTTCCTCGCGCGCCGCCTCCCAACGATTTCCACGTCAACGGACCCCCTCAACGTCGATGAGGCGACCCATGCTGGGAAGTACATCATCTATTCCGGCTCATCGGGTACGCTGAATCTTCCGCCCACCTCAACTGCGGGAGAGCACTACACCATTCTGAACGTCACTGGCGGCAACATCACCATTGGGCGCAACGGCAACAACATCAACGGGGCGGCTTCTGACTTCACCCTCGCGACCTACAACGGGGCAACTGCTATCGCCATTGGTTCCAACAACTGGGTCGTCCTCGGGTGATGACTGATGTACAACGCGGTTGCCGGCTCTTGTGCTGAACAGAAGGCGAACTCGGCTTCCCCCTTCGACCTCTCTCAATTCAGTGGAGTTTCCCCTGTTGGCATCAACTACAACCTGACTCAGGACGCCCCGGGCGGAACGAACATCATTACAGGCATTGGCGTCACCGCTACGAACTTTTACATCTCCAACACCGGTGGTGGTGGAACGTATGACTCGGGGACCGAAGAGATTCGGAAACTCGCAATCAACAACATCGACGGTAGGGTCTCTCAAGTGGACGACGTTTCTGGGCTCGGCTTCAATCAGATTCGCGACATCCACATCGACAAGACCGGGACCTACATCATCGGGGCTGGGTGGGTTGACCAGCGCCCTCGCGCAGGTGGCTATGCAACCGCAGAAGACATCACGAGCACGCTCACCGCCCGCGGGTCTATTTCCAGCCCACTTGGGGCAGGTATTCAGGCCGTTGCTTGGAACAGTGACGGAACAAAGGCCGTGATGGCAACAGCCACTTCGGCAACGAATAACCGGTATCGCTCCTACACCTGCACTACCGCGTACAGTCTGTCTTCCGTGACCTCGATTGGGACGAAGGACATCGGCGATGCCACTACGAACGGGGTCGTCACAGGTGTGAAGTTCAACGACGACGGCACCAAGATTTACGTTTCACAGAACAAGGCCATTCGAGAATACGTCCTCTCCACCCCCTATGACGTCAGCACCATGGGGAGCGTGAACTACACGCTCGACCTCAGCACCTACATTGGAGACAGGATTCTTGGTCCGGTGTACACTACCGCAGGTGTCACCGATGGGATTAACGGGTTCGATTGGTCAGCCAACGGTCGCACAATTTACGTCACCACGACCTTCGGTGGCACGCAGGCGATTTCCGGTTCCCCATCACCACCTGTTGTGATGGAGGGAAGGGACGCTCCAGCCCCTACACCGAACACGTTCCCGATTTTCTCACTGACCTACTGAGGTCAATACTCGTTGAACTTCTTCCGTTCAGGCTCGATGAGCCGACCGGTAGCGCGCATCTTCGCTGAGGAACGAACGTAGTTGGCGACGGTTTCGCCTCGTGCAGATGCTTCACGGACAAGGAGTTGGTACAGTTGTTCGTCGACACGCACGCCGATTGTCCGAGTCTTTCGGCTCTCGGGGTCGTCTCCCATCGGCCTTCGGACTCTTCGTAGTGATGATAAACGTTCACCCCTGTTTAACACTCGTTCACTTCTTCGAGCGGTCCTTCATATACCGGTGGGTGCTGGAGAGGTCTGCCCACAAGGGCACTAAAACAAAACAAAGGAAGTGAACAAGAATGGAACTGCGACCGTACTACGACCGGCCCACGTCGGTCATCAGCGATTACCTGATGCGCATCGACCAGAAGGTCAAGGCAAACTACCCCCACTGGGGCTTCGAGAACAAGGGCGTTTGGCCCAAGGGCGAATATGGGAAGGGTGTGCTCCGTGCAGACCAGTTCTCCATCCTCGGCACCTTCGGCCAGTGGCTCGTCCCGTCCTCGGGCAGCACCGGCGCCCCCAACAGCGTGACTGTTGACGGCTTCGGCTGGGCTCAGCGCGTTCTCGACTTCAAGACGCTGGAAGAATTCTACTACGTCTTGATGGGCATCCAGTACCCCGTGACCCCCCTGCTTGTGACCGAGCACCAATGGCGTGTCTCCGGTATCGAGACCCCCGTGGTCGACCAGCAGATTTTCGAGGTGTTGGAAGAGCCCTTCGTGTGGTACGAAGAGCCCATCGTCATCGAGCCCGAGAAGACCATCGTGTGCGCCCACCGCGTCGTCGGCGGTGCCGCTACCTACGGCAACAGCACCATCGCTGGCGCCGAGAAGTGGCGTGTCATCGGCTGCGTCGTCGGTCAGCACCACGAACTCATCCAGCAGCGCCAGTCCATCGGCGAACTCTCGTGAGGCTGTCTTCGGAGGAAACAAGGAGGACATGACATGGGAGCAATCGGAGGACTGGACGTCGCCTACGGCGCTCAACTGCAAATCGTTCGCACGAACGTGCTGTTGGTCGAGTGCGCTACGGCGACAGACGTGACCGAGTTCGGCGGAAAGAACGTCTTGGCGCTGGCCCAGCAGGGCCTGCCGGCGATGCTGAAGCCTGACCTCATCTACTGCACGGACGACACCGACGCGGACATCGAAGACGTGGCATGGAGCGCCGCGAGCATCTTCCAAGGTTCGCGCGACGTGGCCGGCACGAGCACGACCTTCACCGCCGCGGACAACCACGGTCTGGTGCGCGACATTCGCGAGGTCCCCCTCGCGGCTGGCAGCGTCACCCCGCAGGCAGCCAGCACGGCCCTCGGGTCCGTGGTCGGCTTCACGGGCGGGAAGTTCAACGTCGAGGCCATCTTGAGCATCGGCGCCATTGAACTGACGACGATGGACGGTGCGAGCCCCGCAGCCACGCTGTTGGCCCCGTACTCGCTGACGGAAGGCACCCCCAACACCTTCGCGGCCGGCCCCAACACGGGTGTCGTCGCTGGTGTGGACGGGAACAACGTGTACTCGCGCGCGATGGAAATGGCGTTTGAGAACTCGCAGGTCAACGCGACGATGGCTGCTGCCGGTTCCCCCGGCGGTGGTGTCGGCGTGCTCGACCTGTCTGGCGTGGCCGAAGCCCTCACCGGCGGCTTCGCTGGAAGCGGTGCCGACTTCGGTGCGGGCGACCTGAGCACCCTCAACGGTGCGAACTTCACGGTCGGCCAACTGAACGACGGCTCCGCGGGCGCTGCGACCAACTACGCATGGGACGACATCGACGATGAACTGGCCAACAACGCGGCCATCATCAGCGTCGTGTCGCTCTGTCGCGTCGCCTGAGGCGTGCAAGCACACCACTCAAAGAACCTGCTCGGTCCAACCGAGTAGTCACCCACGGCGACGTGGGTAGTCAGACCCCACCCCGGGGACGCTCGGGGAATGGGAATCGCCCTCCCGGGGACGCTCGGGAGGGCACCCCGCCCCCGTCTGGGAATTGTCCCGGGCGGGGGCACCTCTCGTTATCTGAACCACGACGAAACGTCGCTCGGCAGCCTTATACCGGAAAGAGCCGTGGACCCACCTGAGCCTCGAGGGCTCCACCGACACAGACAACAGGTGATGACAAATGGCAAACGCAAATCAAGGACTTCGTTCGGGGAACGTTATCGGCTCCCCGCTCGGACATGGACATGGCAGCAGTGGCGAAGGTGTGGCTCTTAAGCCCGGTTTCCTGTGCAAGATTCGAGACCGCTTCGTGATGGTCGAAAGCGTCGAGGGCTTGACCGTCGACCTCTTCTTCAGCGACACGCACAGTGTGACGGTTGGTGCCAACCAAATCACTGACGCAGCGCTTGTGCGCTACGGGCAGAACTCCATGACGGCTGCTCTCTTCCCCAACGGCTCCCCCGCGACGGGGAGCGCGACCGCGACGGTTCTTTCCCCAGACTACGACTCGGGCCACATCAAGTTCGACGACCTCGAACCCTTCTTCGGACACCTTTACCAATTGTGCCCGACGCTTCCTCAGCAACCCAAGTGCCTCGACTTGACCAACGGCGAGTGGCTCGTGGCCTCATCGGCTACTGACCCCGGACTTCCCCCCTCGGACGGGGACTCAGACCAGTCGATTCCTCTCGGTTTCCGCGGCACTGCTACCGGTCTCGTCTCGCCGAAACTTTACCTCCGCCACCCCTCGGGCGTCCCCAAGTGGGTCCTCGACGAGGCTCCTGAGTCGGAGTCCGGCACGGCTGCCACGACGAGCCTCCTCGGCCTGTCTGGCTTCATCGACGGACAGATTTCCTCCTGCGACGACCCCAACTGGGAATACTCCATCTGGATTGAGCACGGTGAAAACAACCTCCCGACCTTCCGTCTGGTCAACGACTCGGAAGAATACATCGTGGACGGCCGCGTGCGCCTGATGGGCTGGAAGTATCGCATCGTCGAACTCTCGATGTCCCAACTCGCGGAAATCAAGAGCCGCACGGGCGGTCGCCTGACCTTCAAAATCATCAACCCGGCTGGTATTCCGACCACCGGCAGCCTGCTCGCGGAATACTTCCCGAAGTGAGCCCGGGGGTGATTCTCCGTGGCAGATGAGTTCACTTTTGTGGGGCAAGTGGCGGACAACAGTCCGTACTCAACCCAGAAGGGACGTGTCGACAAGCGGATGGTCCGCGATTCGGTGAAGAACGTCAGCCTCGACAGCGGTCAAGAATTTGTGCTGCTCGACTCGAAGGAGCGCGGCGACATCTATGAGGTGCGAGTGGTCTCCGACAACCCCTACCTTGAGGTGTACATCGAAATCGACGATTGGCGCAACGAGAACACCAGCGCAGCCGAATTGTTGGCTCAGCCGGACACCGGGCGCCTTCTGTCGAACTTCCGTGCAATCGACGGTGGTTCTCCATCGAATGGCTACACACTTCTGTACAATCCGGACCTCCCTGAAGACTTCGATGGGCGCATCCGTATCGTGCTGCGCAACCGCATCCGTCCTTCCAAGGACGTGTTCGGGAACCCAGTGGTGGTTGGCACGGGGCGTTCCTACACCTCTCGCTCCGGTCTCGCCACCCCCACGAACCTTGGTTTCGCAGGTGGTGCTGTTCTCCCGGTGCTGCAAGAAGGCACGCACAACCCAGAAGAATTGGGATGGATGGTGTCGTCGTTTCTTGGTCCGGACTTCCTCAACGTTCAGGGTGTGCCGAACAGGACGTTCCTTTCCGCGGTTGGCTATGAAACAACGAAAGGGTTCCTGCACCCCTATGTCGGGCGTGCTGGGTTGCCTGCGCTGACCCCGGACAACCTCGGTGGCGGCGGTGCGAGCGCCAAAGTCTTCCTCTTTGTTGAGGACACTGCTCCCGCGAACGGACTCCCTGTTTGGCCTCAGTCCACACAGACCATTTGGATTGTTGATTTCGATGGAGCGGCCCTCACAACGTCTGTTGCTGCTGGCGACCGATTCTGGTTCAAGAACGAGCACACCGTGTTCTTCCCCGGTGAAGTTCAGTCGGTGAGCACAGGCCAGAACCTGCCCACTTATCTGGCGGCAAACGGGGCGGTCCAATACACGAATGCCATCCAGATTTCGGTGTCCCCCGGGCTGCGAGCGATTCCTTCTCCTGTGTGGCTTGGACCGACGTACGCACTTGACGGCGCGACGGGAGGCGCGGGCCTCGTCACAGGATGTTTTGGGACACTCACGACTCAGGCCGACACGAACCCGATTGTTCAGATTCATTCTGCTGAAGTCAGGCGCTTGAAGCGCGTTTCCTACGATGGGTGATTTTCATGGGGTACAAGCATCCGATTCTCGACCTTGCCGACCGGGACCTCCTGTGGGCTATCGTGACCGGCCTTGTGGTCATCCCTCTCGCGGTCGAACTCCCAGCCCGCTTCGTTGGGAAGTCCTACCGTCGTGTGCGCTACGGCGACCACCGCCTCGGCGACCTCGGGCGCGCGTATGCCCCCAACCCCGACGAAGGTCAGTACAAAGGAGACTTCTATCGCGACACTCAGCACATGAACAGCGGTCAGATGATGTCGAAGAACCCCTCCCTGTATGTGGACACCCGATTCAAGGCGCCCACCAAGCCAACCCCTCAGGCCTACGAGTCCGGGTTCTTCGACAAGGCTGGCACGGCCCCGATGCGTCAGCGCTACGGTGAGCAGCCGGTTGCGAACGCCGCTCCCTCGTCCCTCGTGGACCTGCACACGGGTAGTTCGGTCTTTGCGGGCCTCTCGGGCGTGCAGAAGTTGTGGAGGGGACGCCGATGAGCCGACAGGCCAACTACATGGTCCGCTCGCACATCCGTTCAATTGACGCCAACGCCTCTCGTCTGAAGGACATGGTCGGTCCGTCCACCCAAGTGGACGAATGGGCCCGTTCCTACGTCGCTACCGCAGACGACCGCTTGAACGCCGTGCACGACTACCTTTCATATCGTGACATGAATGGCATTGGTGCCCTGACCAAGAAGCAAGTCGTTCTCGGTAGCGGCCTTGGTGGCCTTGCCGCTCTTGGTCTCTTCCTCGCTCTCCCCTCCATCGGCTACCGGATGAACTCGGCGACGATGAAGAAGGCCATTCTGTTCGGCGGCATCGGAGCCCTCCTTGTTGGTGGGACCACGGCCGGCGTTTATGCGTGGCAGCAAGAAGCGAGCCCCTTCGCGTGGAGGGATGAATGATGCTTGGCGGAATCCTACCCTCAAAGTCTGAACTTGGCCGATTTTCCCGCGAGCACCCAATCGTGACGATTATGGGAGCCATCACCGTGGTCAGCGCGGCCAACACGCTGGTGAAGGCTCTCACGGCTCCCGAAGGTTCCTCCCCCTATGCGACCTCCTACGAACTCGAGGGCATCTCCCACATGGGGATTGCTGCTGAAGGTCCCGAGGCGTGGTTGAAGCACGAGAAGTCCTCGATGCTTGGTATGAGCAAGGCTCAGATTGCGGCGAAGCATCCGAAGGGAACCAACGAGGGCCACATCAATGAGATGCACGCCCTGATGAAGCAAGGGTATTCCTTCGAGGAGGCTCACAACGAAGCCAACCGGCGTGGTATCACCCCCGGTGCTCTTGGCGCTTCGACGTCCACGACCACGTCAACCAGTGCTTCTCACGCGATGATGCCCAAAGATGCCGCGCCAACGCTGCTGGAGACGCAGGGAGCGTCCTCAGGCATGTTTGGTCGTATGCGCTCCACTCCCCCCTCCCTGCGCCGCCGAATCGCCCAAGGCGTCGGTCTCGGCAACGCCAACCCGTTTTCCGGGCGTCAGGACATCAGCGCGAAGCGCGAAGAGGTCAACCTGACCGGCGCTGTCTCCAACCTCTATTCCATGGAAGGCTTCGTTCCTGAAATGGGTGAAGACATGGTGGTGGCCTGATGAACATGAAGAAAGTGCTTGGTGGAACGGTCGCAGCGGCAACGGTGGTTTCGGCCATGATGGCCTACCGTGACGGCAAGAAGATGCACGCGCTCTCCTACGTTGGCGTCTCGACGGTTCTCCTTGGTCTGATGTTGTCGGAGTGAGGCGATTCTATGGGCCACGACGACATGCAGCGAAAGACGACGCGCTACCACCCGCACGCGCACGACCCACTTGCTCGGGTCTGGGCAGGGGATTACGCGAATCTTGCCCTTCACCCCGGCTACGAGAAGACGGCTGCCCCCTTCTCCAAGAGAAGGAACGGCGTCTATCAGGGCGTGGACCGAAGCCCCGGTGGCTTCTATGGTCTGGGCTCTTCACAGGCTACGCAAATGAGCGTTGGGACTGTTCTGGCCATCGGCGTTGCCGCCATTTGGTTGCTGAAGAAGCGATAATCACGCTTCGGGGTCGGCCAGACCGCCGGAGAGGGCGGAGAGGGCCTTCACCTGCGCCACGAGAATGTCGAGACGCTCTTCGAGTTCGTAGTTGCTGACCTGCTGGCTGAGCGTGAACTCGAGACCCTTGTAGGTGAGCCCGACGCTGATGCTGGTTTCCTTGACTTCCTTTGCCATGTTCATCATTCCTTGTTGTTTTGTTTCTTGAATCGGGGGAGCCGCTTCTCTTCCTTGGTCGGGACATAGGTGAACTCGACGCTGTCGGATGAGGATGCCTTTCCGCCCTCTTCAGTGCTACGCACTTTCCTCGTGGCCTTATACCTTTTGTCTTGGAGGGTGGTTTCCTTGGTGTACTTCTCGTCGTGCGCGCGCAGGCCCACCGCCTGTTCGTTGGAGAAGCGAATCTTCCGCTTGGTCTCCGTGGTTTGGTCCATAGGGCGCTCGAATCCCATCACTTCGTCCCATGGGTTGCCCAGACAAGGGTTGGTGGCAGCGACGTGCCGCCAGTCGCAGGACATGCAGCGAACCACCGTGATGTGGTTCCACGGTTGGGTGTCCCCACGGGTGGACGTTCGTGCGATTTCAACCGCACCGACCTCTTGGAAGATACGGATGTCGAGGTGGCCGCACATCTGCCCAGTTTCCTTGTCGAGGATGTTCGGGCAGAACATGGGTTGCTTCTTGGCCGGGTCGTCGAAGAGTTGTTCCCCTTCTGGGTCAATCTTCCCGTCTGCGATGTCCGCACAGATGGGGCACCGCTTCTTGACTTCCCATTCGTTTGCTGTGATACGTTCGTCCTTCGCCATCAGGCCTCACCACCGAGCGGTCCCGAATCAACGTGTGCGTTGGCCATGGAACTCATCATGACCTCAAGCCACGCGGTCATCGCGAGATACGCGAGGCTCTTGGATGCCCCACTGAAGGAGAACGCAACACCTCCGTCCCCACCCATCGCGATGAGGACGTCTTCAATCCCTTCTGCCTGAAGGCGCATCCGACATTCGTCAATGATGGCCATCGCAGCCTCATTCGACACGGAGCATCGCCTCCTTCAGCGCCTTGCGCACCGCCTTCAGCAGACCGAGCGTCGTATCGTCGCTCTCGTGAGAGAAGTCGTGGTATTTCCAGCGCTTCAGGAACACCTTGACGGCAGGAACGTTGTCGAGAACATTCGTTGTCCATTCCTCGTGGTTCTCGTTCAGGTGGCGAATCTGGTCGGCCTTGAAGCGCACCCAGCACTTGTGGCACATGACGGTGGGTCGTTCCAACAGACGGTAGCGGAGTTCGATTTCCTCATCATCGTTCTCTTCCTCGAACTCGGAGATGTATTCGTCCATCTCGTGTTCCTCAACGATTTCGTATTCTTCGTACGAGGCAGGCTCAAGGATATGCGACTTGGTGACGACCCCACAGCCCTTGCAGTTCCCCGAAGGACCTCGGACTTCTGGGCGCTTGACGACCTTCATGGACAATCGCCTTTGAGTCGTGGACTTAAAGGAGTACGTCCACGAAACCCTCAAAGCCGCGGGAGGTCTGCCGTCAGGTATGGGCGAGGAAGCGCTGAAGGTCCGCAGTTCAGGCAGCGGGGCGCCAACCTTCCACCTGAAGGGTATCGTCGACTCCGACACCAACCTTGCCAAGATGCAGACGGTTGACTCCGGTGTTGAGGACTTCCCATCGCTGTGGCTCGCGACGACCCAGTATGGGTTCGCCTCCCTCAGCGTCGGAACGAACACCCGTTCACTTGACGACCTCTATTCGGACGCTTACGCTGCTGGCACCAACAACGCGATTATCCCCATCATCGCTCAGCGTAGTATCACCCTCTATGCCGACTCCGCGAATGGAGCGGTGGTCCGTGTTGGGAACCAGCAGACCAGCACTACGGTTGGCTTTCCCATCCCTGCGGGTGGCTCCCTGACTCTCGAAATCACCCGAGGCTCCAACATCTTCCTGTGCGCCGCCTCCGGCACGCAGACTGTCCATTGGATTGCGGTCTGATTCAGACCGTCTCCTTTATGCCCACTACACAAAGGGGCCTTTCTGAGAGACATGAGTCAACCAACCGATGCCAAGCAGCAAAAGCAGCAGACCGCCCAAGAGGTCAACATCGGAATCGGCAAGTTCGTCGCAGAACTTGTCCGGTCCACCCTCGGTCCGATGGGCATGGACAAGCAATTGGTTGACCGGAGCGGTCGAACGGTCGTCACGAACGACGGTGCAACCATCCTGAAGGAAACCAACTTCACCCACGCTACGGCGAAGATGATTGTCGAGGTCGCGCGCACGCAGGAGCAGGAGTGCTACGACGGCACGACGTCAGCCATCGTGATTACGGGCGAACTGCTGAAGCAGGCAGAAGACCTGCTCGCGAAGCGTGTTCACCCCACGACGATTGTTCGTGGCTACCAACTCGCCCTCGCGAAGTGCCATGAGGTCATCAAGGACCTGACCATCCCCGCGGACCAGTACTACCACGACATCGCCATGACCGCGATGACGGGGAAGACGGCCGAACTCGACCGTGAACATCTGGCAGCCCTGTGTGTGCAGGCGACGGAGGAAGCAGGGCCCGGTTCCATCAACGTCCTGTCTCGCTACGGCTCCCCCGTGTCGGAGTCGTATGCGCCCGAGGGCATCCTCATCGGTCAGGTGAAGATGCACAACGCCATGCCCTCCAACATCGAAGGTGTGAAGGTGGCGCTCATCGAGAGCGCCCTCGACCTGCCCCCGATGGCAAAGGGGACGAACCTTCAGTTCTCGTCGGCTCAGGAAGCCGAGGCGTTCCGCGACCGGCAACGTGCTCTCCTTCAGGGGATGGCCGAGCACATCGCTGGGCTTGGCATCAACGTCCTTCTCTCCATGAAGGACATCCACCCTGTGCTGGCTGAGACCTTCGCCCGTCAGGGCATCATCGCTTGCCGCCGATGCTCCGCATCCAACCTTGAAGCCGTGGCCGATGCTACGGGTGCGCTCATCGTGGCTGAACTCGAAGACCTCGAATCCTCCGACCTTGGCTCCTGTGAGGCCATCGAAGAGGTGGACGCCTCCGGTGGTCAGCGTGGCTTCTTCCTCCTGAAGGGAACGCCCAACAAGAACGCGGTTTCCCTCGTCATTCAGGCGCCGACCCAACAGGCATCAGAAGAAATCGCGCGCGCGATGGACGACGCCATCGGTGTGGTGCACGTCGCTCGTAAGGAAGGACACGTCCTCGCTGGCGGCGGTGCCTCTCAGGTCGAATTGGCCATCCGCCTTCGCGACTACGCAACGAGCGTTGGTGGCCTTGAGTCCCTCGCGGTCGAGGCTTTCGCAGACGCTCTCGAAATCATCCCCCTGACGCTCGCCGAGAACAGCGGTCAACTCCAGCCCATCGCGACCTTGCGTGAACTGCGAAAGGCCCACGCAGAGGGCGGGAAGACGGCTGGCCTCAACGTGTACACGGGCGACGTGGTGGACATGGCGGCCGAGAAGGTCGTTGAGCCCCTCAAGGTCGTCATTCGTGCCTTGGAGTCCGCAACGTCCACCGCCTCGATGCTTCTGCGCATCGACAACATCATCATCGCGAAGGAGCCTGACGAGTTCGGAGAGTGAGCACATGGCAGCAAAGCAACAATACTGCGTCGTTCTCACGAAGCAGTTCCCTGATGGACTCGAAGGACCTCTTGAGGAATGGGAGATGTCCTTACCCGATGCTTGGTTCAAGACTCGGAAGTTTGTCTTCGACGGCCACGGGACAGGGCTCAGTGAGGATGGAATCGTTTCTCGCGACTTGTGGTGGTTCCCCACGGGCCTGAAGTCCGCTGTCGAATTGATGGAACTCATGAACACACACTTCAAGCACCCAGAAATGGATGACGTGCGTGCGAAGTTGACGATACACAAAGGTGATTGAATGAACATTGAGAAGGCTCAAGAAGGAATCATCGCCCTGCGCGAAGCAGGAGTGAGGTTCTTGCTCATTGTCGAAGGCCCGGACGGCGTGGAACTCTTCACAAGGGAACCCGCTGACCGCGTCGAGATGCTTGGACTACTGGAGGTGGCGAAGATTGGTTGTCGGACCTGAAATGATTGGGAACAATCCCTTGTTGAACACCCTGCTTGGGGAACTGAATGAAGAAGAACAGGAATACAGGGACCAGTTGCGCGAAAGCGAACTGCGTCTGCTGGGCACGATGCTCTTTCAGTCGATTCTGCTCGCGTTCTGTATTCTGCTCTATGTGAATTGGACGTGGAGTCACTTCAACACGGCCTATGAGAGCGCCATCTTCTATGGCTTCGCCGGGTTCTCCGTGCAGGCAGCGTTTTACTTCATCTATCGAGCAGCATTCGAGGACTCGAACCAGCACCGGCGCCAATTGAAGCGGATGCGGAATGGCAACAGGCGCCGTATGGCGGCTCTCAAGTTCGAGCAGGAGAAGGCCCAACTGGAGGCCGTGCTCAACCAACAAATGGCGCTGTACCAGTCGAACCTCGGAGCAGCGATGTCAGATGGGGTCATCAGCCAGAACGAATCACAGATGTTAGCGGGAAACCTGCAAGGCATCCAAGCGGCCCTGAGCCAACTCGCGGCTCTTCAGGGAGGGCAGCAAGCGATGCCGCAGGGTCTGCAACCATCGGGAGCGAAACCCCTGACGCCCGAAGCATTCGGCATCGACCGACATCGCATCATGGGGATTCCGGTGGGGCCGAAGTTGACCCTCAACCAGCCCATCCCGACGAAGACACAATCCGACGAATCTTCCGCGAAGAACTCGCTCGACTTGACTCCGGAGGGAGTCGAAGCCGAAGCGTGAGGTGCGGAGCCACCACGGCAAAAGGTGGAACGTGCAAGAGGATGACAGCCGAAGGCGACCCATGCTACCAACACAGGTGAGAGAATGGGCATCATCTTCAACGACGAGCAAGACGCCCAGATGGAGTCGTTGATGAAAACGACCCACCTCGGGCAGACATGGGCGATGAGGTATCTGCGCATCAAGTACATGTTTTGGGGTGCTGTCTCAACTGTCGTTGGTATGACCAGCGTCGCCATCACTGACTACATCATCGCGAAGACCACCGACAACGCTGGGCTCATCGGGTGGATTCTCGGGTGATGTGATGGTTGACCCGTTTTCAACGGCAGCCATCGTGGTCGCGCACGGCTTTTGGCGATTCTTCGATGCTGCCGGAGCCTATGTCACGCATAGCGTGGGGGTGTACGGCTTCAGTGAGACAGGGAAATCAACGCTTGACCGTCAGTTGATGACCGAAGGCAAGATTCGTCCTCTCGGTGAGAACGAACGCACACACCATCAGAAGAAATTCCTGTCCAAGCACCACCGGATGCCGGAGCGGCACATCCACCGTGTACGTTCAGATGGTCTCCAAAAGACGGTCATCTCCCGCGACATCGGTGGACATCAGGAATACTTCCCCATGTGGTTGCGAGACATGTACGAGCGGCGCATCAAGACGCTCATCGTGATGATTGACCACCGGCACCTCATCGACCCGGACAACACATCGAACCAACTCGCGTTCGGCTACATTGTCGAGTCGTTGGCCTCAGGGAAGCGCCCTCGTGGTCTTGGCCTCATCAGCCGCTTCAAGGCTCGAAAGTGGCGCCCAAACCGAATCATCATTCTCGCTAACAAAGCAGATTTGTGGCTCGACGAGGACGGATATTCCCAATGGGAACGTGGTCTGATTTCTGAGCATCCCATCTTCGCTCCGTTTCAGGAACACCTTTACCAGTTGCAGGAACTGCGGATTCCAACACGGGTGGATGCGGTGTCCGCCATGGTCGGCTGGAACGTCGAAGACGCCATCATGAAGGGGATGAGTGACCTATGACCAACTACCAAGAAGAACGGATGAAGCAACTGTTTGGCGGATTGCCACAGAATCGTGGCGTGGATTGGGACGCGGTGACGCCGGTCATCGACTTCCAGTTCAGCAAGCACGCCGACCCGGTTCGGGCACGGCGCCAGAACATCAAGAGGGCCATGAAGACCCTGAAGCCCGTGAAGCGCTGGACGGGCGTTTTCGGGTACAAGTACAACAGCCAGCCCATGCAGTGCGTCGTCACGGGCGTGGACTGTTCGCAGCAGGATTACGGGGACCTCCGCAAGGAGTTTCTCCTTGACCACCGAGGGAGAGAGAGAGCGTTCACCCCGTGGACGGGTGTGCTCCCCCAGCGCGGTCGTCCGATGATTGGAACGTACTGTCCGCAGGCCCTTCAGTTGTACAAACTGCTCATGGAGTGGCTGGAGCAAGAAGAGCGGGAGAACGAGCGTGGCTTCTTCAAGCAGATGCGGAAGAAGGGTGTTTCATTCATCCCCATCAAGAAGCCCGCTCCGAAGCAGCAGACGCCCCTGAGTTCCAAGTGGGCTGAAGCGTTCATTGAAGCGGAAAAGGACGGCATCCCCGTCATTCGTCCAAGGGACCACCTTGGACGGAACAAGACCGCCATCTTGGTGTTCGACTACGACTACATCAACGGCACCGACACGAACGGACGTCCTTTCGGTCATCCAGACACCATCGCCGACTACTATGCCCAAGAGAAGGAGCAAGAACAGATGTTCAATGAGGCCTTCGACACCGCCATGAGGGAGGCCTACCAGTGAGGAATCTTCAAGTCCGTGGCGTACTTGGCCTGTTTAGGGGGTTCTGAACATGGGTCTCTTCGGTAGCAATCAAAATCAACAGTCGCTCATGCCGAGCGGGTTGTCCAACGGGCAACAACAGATGCTTGGGAACATGGCGGGCGCGGCACAATCGTCTGGTCTCACCGCGATGGCAGGTCAGGCTGCGATGGGTCAGATTGACCAAATGACCAACGGAATGAACAATGAAGACCAAGTTGCGCTGTTCTATCACCTGATGGCTGCGCATCCGAATCAGGTTGCACTCTTCCTCTTGACCTACCCCAACTTCCTCTCGGAGTTGGCGAACCTCATCGGTCTCATTGTTCGGAAGGAAATGTACGCCCTGTTCAAGAGCGGTGCCATCGTCACGTCCGTTGAGCGTGGTGGCTCCTTGACGGTGAATGCTGAGGCCGGTGCTGACTACGCCTCCATCACACAGGAGAACATCGACATGCAGATTGGGAAGGTGATTCCTCTCCAGCAGATGCAGATGGAGGTCTCTCAGGCGGACATGCGCGCGATGCAGATGATGGGCGGCCACCAGCAGCACATGATGATGAATCAGATGCAGCAGCAACAGATGCAGCAGCAACAGATGTACCAGCAGCAAATGATGGGTCAGCAGATGCAACCACAGCGTCCGGGCATGGGCTCAGCACTCGGTTCCTTCGGGTCTTCCCTCATCCGTGGAACCCTCGGTCTCCCCCCTGCCCAGCAACAGATGCAACCCGGAATGATGCAGCCGGGTATGCAGCCGGGTATGGGAATGTGAGCCAGCAACCCTTAATGCGTGGGGAGCCGTGCGTGAACGCATGAGCAGCGCACGCAACGTGCACTTCGAGCGCGCTCGCGCCCTCGGTTCGCTGAACGCACGTCCGTTTGGAGCGCTCGGCGGCAACATGTCCCAGCGCCAAGCACTTCTTCTTGGCGCGGTCCTCGTCTATGGTGGTCTTGGCTTCCCCGGTCTTTCCGAGGCCGGGAAGAGCATCCAAAACATCCTGAAGTACCAGAAGCGCGCCGCTGCTGAGAACATCGCTATCGCAGGTGGTGTGGTTCTCATGCTGGGGGCCCTGAGGTGATGAGTCGAGACATGAGCCGTGTGACCGCCCACACCGTGAGAGCAACAACCTACCCAGCAGAACCGGAGACGAGCGACATGATGGGGACCATCAAGCAGGCCGCACAGGTCGCCAATGCTTTGGGTGAGGTCTCCCCACAACTGCAAGCGGCAAAGAAGTACACGCACTACGGCTCCTACGGTATGGCGACGGGCCTCATGGGCTACATGGTCGGTTCCTCCATCTCCAACGGCTCGCTCAGGCCGATGGGTTCCCTGAACAAGTGGGGAATCATCGGTGG
>Ga0255761_10002222_pt1 | contig 18001 bp, 20 predicted proteins | sample 071ome_29_FD_179961 | JGI IMG/M metagenome (GOLD analysis project Ga0255761, IMG submission 179961) | Coastal salt marsh microbial communities from the Groves Creek Marsh, Skidaway Island, Georgia - 071407BT metaG (version 2) | ecosystem: Environmental > Aquatic > Marine > Intertidal zone >... | reverse complement strand
ATGCTAATAATACTCTGTGAAGAAGAGACTCTGGTTTTTGTGTTGAGTGTACTTTTTTGCCATTTTTCTTAAGTCTTTCAGATCCATTACAAATTGGTAAATTCCAATTAGATCTCATTTGAAGATCGTCGTTTAAACATTTTAATGATTGATAATTGAATGTGTATTTTGATTTTTCACTTTTTGAAGCCCAAATTAAAGTTTCATGCGCATTAGTAAACCTTGTCCCTCTAAAATTAGGCATAGGATTATTTTTATTCCAAATGACATCATTTAAAATCCAAAAACCTAAATTTTGTATTGCTGTACCAACTCTAAATATATTGTGATAACTCCCAATAACCCAAATAGCTCCATTTTTTTTTAAAATTCTTTTACATTCTGACAACCATTGATAAGTGAAGTCATCATATTTTTTAAAATTTTCAAATTGATCCCATTTATCGTTTACCGCACTAACTTTTGAACGATCTGGTCTAGTCAACTCACTTTTTAACTGTAAGTTGTATGGAGGGTCTGCAAAAATTAAATCAAAAGTTTCGCTTGGAATTTTTTTTAATTCTTCGAGACTGTCGCCGTTAATAATCTTATTTTTAAATTCACTATTCATTTGTAAAAATTAATTAGACTCCAGATGGATTCTTCAGTCAACCTAGGATTGAATTATTTGGATTCGATATGTGTTCAGTGAATAGTAGACAACTATATATTGTGTGTCTTCAATCTAGATATTGGGGAAAAAGTTTTTCTGTGATGCTTGTTAATACCAAGTTTTTTAATTGCCTTCAAATGTTGTTTCGTTCCATAGCCAAAATTTTGATCCCAACCATATCCTTTATTATTTTTAGCAAGTGCAGATATAAATTTATCCCTTGAAACTTTGGCAATTATAGAAGCGGCAGAGATAGAGGGAATTTTTTGATCACCTTTTATGACAGCTTTTAAATTATAATTTTTTAAATCTGGAAGTTTATTTCCATCAATTAAAATATGAGATGGTTTTATTTTAAGTTTTTTTATCGCTCTTTTCATTGCCAATAAACTTGCTTGTAATATATTTATTTTATCTATCTCTTTAACTGAGGCTTTACCAACGGCCCAAGTTGAATTTTTTTTAATGTAATTAGATAATAACTCTCTTTTATCTTTAGCAATTGATTTAGAGTCTTTAAGTAATTTTATATCAATTGAACTATTTAGAATTACTGCAGCAGCATAAACAGGACCCATTAGACTTCCTCTTCCAACTTCATCAACTCCTGCAGTAATTTTCATTAAATATTTATTTTTAAATCTTGAATTTTTTGTCTAATTCTTTTCAAATCCTCCCAAGAATATTTTTTATTTTCTGGAAATCTGATTAAATATGATGGATTGAACGTAATCATTACTGGATAGGTTTTATTTTTTAATATCACTTCTTTCCATTTTCCTCTTTCAGAAGATATTTTAGTATTTATACCTGTAACAGCTTCCATTGCAGAACTTCCCATTAAAATAACAATTTTTGGGTTAATAATAGATATGTGTTCTTTAAGAAAAACTGAGTATCTTTTAACTTCCATAGATGTAGGTTTTCGATCTTCCGGTGGTCGAAAATTTATTGCATAACTACAATAAATATCTTTTCTTTTTATATTAATCGCTAAAAGCATTTTGTTTAATAGTTCACCAATTTCTCCCTTAAATGGCATGCTGGATTTATCTTCTTCAATTCCTGGAGCTTCACCTATGAGCATAATAGAACTGTTTATATTGCCATCCCCCAAAACAAGATTTTGTGAATTATTTTTTAGATTACAATTTTCAATTGAATTTATTTGCTTTTTCAAACGATTGAGCAATTCAGTTTTATCAGTTTGATTTTCTTCTAAAATAGTTTCTGTAAACTTAAATCTATTGATAGGCTTATTTTTAAATACAAAATTTGGTTCTATTGTATTTATTAATTCTTCGTCGAATTTGCCTTTTTGATTTATCACTTTTTTAGTCATACAATGATTAAATGTTTAATAAACTAATAAAACTATTTGTTATTCTAGGTCTATTCTATCAGACACCAGTATATTCTAAAAGTGCTAGTTTTAATGAGTTTAATTCAAGAGATTTATCAAATTATTTTTCAGGAATTATTGCGTTTGAAAATAAGGATAATTCTGATGCATTAAAATTTTTTAACGCATCTAAGGTATTGTTAAATAAACACGATGCTTATTTAAAACGATATTCTTTTTCTTTAGTTTTAGAAAATAAAGTCGCTCAAGCTATTAATGTAATTAAAAATAGTAGCAATAATGAAAATTTAGATTTTTTTGAAGCTTATCTACTTTTAATAGCTGATAGTTTGAAAAAGAATAATTTAAATCAAGCAGAAAAGTATTTAAATCTAAGTTTACAATTTCAGAATGAAAATAGATTTAATTTTGTAATATATGAAACATTAAGACAATATCTCTACACTTTTAAAAATAAAAAAACTTTATTTAATAAAAAAAATTTTGGTAATATCTCAATTATAAATCAAGCATTTCTAAGATGTTATTTGAAAAAAGAAAATACCAGATCATCTTTTTTAAATTTAATAAATAATCCTGATGGAGATTATTCAAGATATATATTTTTTTATATAAATTATTTGATCGAAAATAATCAAATTGAAGAAGCTAAAGCAGTTACCGATCAACTTGAATATATCAACTCTACACTTCTCTTATCCCAAAGCAAAAGCTGGGTAGATGGTAAAAAATTTAAAGAATTTGGTAAAATTTTTTCATGCAATAATCACAATGATATTGTCAGTGAGTTTTTATTTTTAATTTCTAATTTGTACTCCTCTCAAGAGGATATTGAAAAATCAAATTTCTATTTAAATCTTTCTAATTATTTAAATCCGAAATTTATTTTAAACTCATCACTTGTTGCTGAAAATTTTTACTTAAATGGAGAATATGACAAGGCAAAAAAAATATTAAGTATTTTTGATAAGAAATATGAATTTTATTATTGGTTTAGGCTTAAAAAAGAAGCTCAAATAATTATTAAAGATAAGGGGTATGAAGAAGGGATAGATTATTTAAGCTCAAAATTTAGTAAAATTAAAAATCCAAACGAGAAGATTGTTTTTGATGTTGCAAATTTTTATAAAAATTCAAAAAATTACGAAAAAGCAATTGAATATTATACTAAAATTATTTCATCCTTGGATGATAACTCAGAGATCAAATCTGATTTATTATATAGAAGAGGTGGCAGTTATGAACGATTAGGGGATTATCAAAAAGCTGATGAAGATTTAAAATATTCATTAAAAATTAATCCAGATGATGCTTATGTTTTGAATTACTTAGCCTATTCATGGTTAGAGCGTGATTATAAAATTGATCAAGCAATGGAAATGTTAGAAAAAGCATATGCTCTAAGAAGTAATGATCCTTATATTACAGACTCGATAGGGTGGGCGTATTATTTAATAGAAAATTATATTGAAGCAGAAAAATATATTAAAAAAGCAGTTGAACTAATGCCCGAAGATCCAACTGTTAATGATCACTATGGCGATATTTTATGGAAATTAAATAGAAATATTCAAGCCAGATATTTTTGGAACTATGTCCTAAGTTTAGATGACGCAGATGAAGATATTAAAAAAAAGATAAATATAAAAATTATAGAAGGTCTCCATAATTCTTGATGAAAATCTATGAAGTAAAATCATTTGCTAAGATCAATTTAGCTTTACATGTTACTGGCAAACTTGCCAACCTTCACAAAATTGAGAGTGTTGTTAATTTTATCGACTTACATGATAAGATATTTATCAAAAAAATTGATAGTAATAAGCACGATATTTCTTTCATAGGTAATTTTTCAAAAAATATAAAAAAAGATAATACGGTTAGTAAACTATTTAAAGTTTTAGAGGACAAAAAAATTTTAAATAATAAAAAATTTCAAATTAAGATTAAAAAAAATATCCCTCACGAAGCAGGTCTTGGAGGAGGGTCAATGAACGCCGCTACAATTCTAAATTTCTTAATTCAAAAAAAATTTATTAAGATTAATCAAAAAAAAATTATACAAATTTCAAAATTAATAGGCTCTGATGTAATTTTGGGTATTAATCCAAAGAGTGCAATTTTATCATCAAATGGGATTGTTAAAAAATTTTCAAAAACTTCAAGGTTTAATATTTTACTTATCCGTCCAAATTTTGGATGCTCTACAAAAAAAATTTACTCAGGAGTAAAAGATTTTAGTAAACCTATAATGAATAATCCTCGAAAAAATATGATGAATTTAAAGTCTTTGTTAAAATATAAAAATGATTTAGAAAAAATTGCATTTACAAAGTACCCAAAGCTTAAAATATTAAAATCTTTTTTAGAAAATTTAAACCAACCCTTATTTGTAAGAATGACTGGATCTGGTTCAGTTATAGTTGCGTATTATCAAAAAAAACAAGATTGCAAATTAGCAAAAGTTAGATTTAAAAGAAAATTTAAAAATTATTGGTGCAATATATCAAAAACTATATAAATTTTATTTTTTTGTGCTATATGAAAGCAAGATTGGGGCGTAGCCAAGTGGTAAGGCACTGGTTTTTGGTACCGGCATCCTAGGTTCGAATCCTAGCGCCCCAGCCATATATGGATAACTTTTTAGATAAAATTTTTTTTAGATCTCGTAATCTTGATTATATAAGTCAAAATCTTATTGATTTAACAAATCAAACTCCTGCAAATAAAATTTTTGAAGCACTTAATTCTTACTCTCATAATAGTGAAGTGAGATACGTCGGAGGTTGTGTAAGAAAGATTATTAAAAAACAAATTGTTGATGATATTGATTTAGCCACAAATTTAAAACCTAGTGAAGTTTGTGATGCTCTTAAAAAAAAAGAAATTAATTTTTATGAAACTGGTATTGAGCATGGAACAGTAACTGCAATAATCGATAATAATAAATATGAAATTACTTCATTGAGAAAAGATATTTCTACAGATGGACGACATGCAAAAGTAGAATTTTCTATTGATTGGAAGGAAGATGCAGCCAGAAGAGATTTTTCGATTAATTCAATTTATTCAGATAAAGATGGAAATTTGTTTGATCCTTATAATGGTAAGAAAGATCTTGAAGAAGGTAACGTTAATTTTATTGGAGATGCAGAAAGTAGAGTTAAAGAAGATTATTTACGTATTCTTAGATACGTGAGATTTTTCATAAATTACTCTAATCAAAGCCATGATCCAAAAATAATTAAGATTATCAAAAGAAATATTGGTGGTGTTTCCAAATTATCATCAGAGAGATTGTTAGATGAATTCAAAAAATTAACAAAATCAAATGCATTCTTAAAAATATTTAATGACAAAACTTGTTTAGAGTTAATAAAAATAATTTTCCCTCAACTTACAAACTTAGATAATTTTATGAAATTAAATTCTCATGCTAAAGAAAATTTATCTAAAGTTGATTTTATTTTTCTATTGTCATTAATGATAGTTGATGGAACAGATAATACTGATTATTTTATTTATAAATTTAATTTATCTAAAAAAGATCAAAAAAGATTAAAGTCAATTAATTTTTTTTATAAAGAAAATGTGAATGTTAAATATTTTAATGAAAAGAACTTTAATAAAATTTTTTATTATAATGGCAAACAAACTGTACTTGATATTATTAATTTTAAATTATTCTCTTCTGTTAAAGTTGAAAAAAAATTATTAAAATTAATAGAAATTTATAAAAATAAAATTCTTCCTACTTTTCCAATAAGCGCAAAAACCATAATGGCAAAATATAATATTCCTGAAGGAAAGATATTAGGTAACAAACTTAAGTTGATAGAGGAAACATGGGTTCAAAATAGTTTCCAAATCTCAGAAAAACAAATTCAAAAAATTATTAAAAGTTAAATATATTTTACGTCTTTTATTTCAAAATTTTTAACTCCAGCAGGAGTCGTGATTTCCACTAGATCATTTTTATTTTTCCCAATTAGACCTTTGCCTATTGGTGATTGGAAAAAAATTAGCTTTTGTTTTAAATCAGCTTCGTCTTTGCCAACAATTTTATAGTTAATTTTTTCACCATTATCTAAGTTCTCTAAAAATACCGTAGAACCAAAGATTATTTTTCCATCATTATTTAATTTTGTAACATCGATGACGTTAGCTCTTGCTATAATATCATTTATCTCTGTTATTCTTCCTTCGTTGTGAGATTGTTCTTCTTTTGCAGCATGGTATTCTGCGTTTTCTTTAAGATCTCCATGTGATCTTGCTTCTGCAATTGCAGCTACAATCTCAGGTCTCTTTTTTTCTTTTAAAAAAACTAATTCTTCTTTTAGTTTATTCAATCCATTCAATGTTATTGGCTCTTTATCCATTTATTATTTCCATTTGGCAACTGGAGGTAACGACATTAATATACCCTCAACATTTCCACCAGTTTGTAAACCAAATTTAGTTCCTCTATCATATAATAAGTTAAATTCAGTGTATCTGCCTCTTTTAATATACTGCATCTCCTTATCTTTTAAAGTCCATTTTTTTTTAATTTTATTTTCTATAATGCTATTAAATATCATTTGAAATGTAACTCCAACGTCTCTTACAAATTTAAAATCTTTTTCAAAGTTATCTTTTTTATAATCAAAAAAAATGCCACCTATTCCTCTTGCTTCATTCCTGTGTGGTAAGAAGAAATATTCATCACACCATTTTTTGTATTTTTTATAATAATTTTTATTGTGACGATTACACATTTTTTTTAAAGATTGATGAAATTTGTTTTTTTCTTTATCATCTTTAATAGCTGGAGTTACATCCATACCACCACCAAACCAATTCTGAGTAGTACAGATATATCTAGTATTAAAATGCATTGCTGGAATATGCGGATTTTGCATGTGCATTACAATCGAGATACCTGAAGCCCAAAATCTTGGATCTTTACTAGCTCCAGGAATATTTTTTTGAAATTTTTTTGGAAATTTTCCATAAACTTTTGAAAAGTTTACTCCCACTTTTTCAAAAACTTTTCCATTTGTGATAATTCTATATTCACCACCACCCTCATCTTTTATTTTACTTCTTTGCCATGAGGTTGATTTAAATTTTATTTTATTTTTTTCTAATCTGCTAATATCGTCACAGATCGCATTTTGAAGTAGTTTGAACCAATTACTTGCTAAATCTTTTTTAATTTCAATATCCATTTTATAATAATTTAGTTTGTCTTAAACTTTCTGCCAAAACAATTGCAACAGAAGATGCAATATTTAAAGACCTGGCATTTACATTCATAGGTATTTTTAAACGATCACTAATTGATTGGTGAATACTTTCTGGTACACCGGCACTTTCTCTACCAAATAATATTGTGTCATTTTTCTCAAATTTAAACTTTAAGTATGATACAGAAGCCTTTGTGGTCATTAATACTACTCTTTGATTCTTTTTTGCTTCAAAAAACTTTTCTGCACTTTGATGTATCTCAATTTTATTTAAATCCATGTAATCCATTACTACTCTTTTAAACCTTTTATCACTTAGATGAAAACCACATGGCTCGATGATTTCAAGTTTAGCTCCTAAACAAGCGCAAGTTCTTATTATTGCTGCTGTATTTTGAGGAATATCTGGCTCATACAATGCAATATTAGGTCTCTGGCTCATAAATTATGTGTCATTCTTTCAGTAGAAAAAAAACTATTATCTTATAAGAAATCGTATATTAAGTAATTTTTTAACAATAATATTTAAAAAAATGTCAGATAAAAAGCCAAAAAGAAGAGAGTTTTTATTCACGGCATCTTATGCTGTTGGAGCAGTTGGTGTTGGAGCAGTAGTTTGGCCGTTAGTAGATCAAATGAATCCTGATGCTTCAGTAAAAGCATTAGCAAGTACAGAAGTTGACGTAAGTTCTGTAAAACCAGGAAACACAATAACAGTTCTTTGGAGAGGAAAACCAGTTTTCATTAGAAGAAGAACTCAAGAAGAAATTTCAGAAGCTAGATCAGTTAAAATGGAGGATTTAATTCATCCTGAAAAAGATGAAGATAGAGCTAAAAACCCTGAGTGGCTAGTTATGCTTGGAGTTTGTACACATTTAGGGTGTGTGCCATTAAATGACAAAGGTGATTATGATGGATGGTTCTGTCCTTGTCACGGTTCACATTATGATACATCTGGTAGAATAAGAAAAGGTCCTGCACCTTTAAACATGGAAGTTCCAAAATACGAGTTTGTTAACGCCAATACAATTAAAATTGGATAATTAATATTATGAGTGATCACGAATATACACCCTCATCAAAAGTTGGAAAATGGTTTAATGACAGACTTCCACTTTTAACTTTAGCAAATCACTTAACAGATTATCCTACTCCTAAGAATTTAAATTATTGGTGGACATTTGGTGGAATTCTAACTTTTTGTTTAATAACTCAAATTGTAACTGGTTTAACACTTGCAATGCATTACATAGCTCATGCTGATATGGCTTTTGAAAGTGTTGAGCATATCATGAGAGACGTTAATTATGGTTGGTTGATAAGATACATTCATGCAAATGGAGCATCTATGTTTTTCTTAGCAGTCTATATTCATATATTTAGATCTTTATTTTATGGATCTTACAAATCTCCAAGAGAAATTATCTGGATAATTGGAATAATTATTTATCTTTTAATGATGGCAGCTGCATTTATGGGTTACGTACTACCTTGGGGTCAAATGAGTTTCTGGGGAGCAACAGTTATTACAAATTTATTTAGTGCAATACCATTAGTAGGCGAGGGTATAGTTACTTGGTTATGGGGTGGCTACTCTGTAGACAACCCTACTTTAACAAGATTTTTTACACTTCATTATTTAATTCCTTTTTTAATTTTGGGATTAGTAGTTTTACACATTTGGGCGTTACATGTTCCAGGGAATAATAATCCTGTTGGAATTGATATAAAGAAACCTTCAAAAGATACAGTACCGTTTCATCCATACATTGTTATTAAAGATGGATTTGCATTATTGATGTTTATGATCGTTTTTGCCTTCTTTGTTTTTTATTCACCTAATATCCTAGGTCATGCTGATAATTATATTGAAGCTAATCCAATGGTAACACCCGCTCATATTGTTCCTGAATGGTATCTATTACCTTTTTACGCAATTTTAAGATCTGTTCCTGACAAGTTGCTTGGAGTTGTAGCAATGCTTTCAGCTATTTTAATTTTAGCAGTACTACCATGGTTGGATACTTCAAAAATTAGATCTGCAGTGTTTAGACCATTATACAAACAGTTCTACTGGATACTTGTAGCTGATGTTTTAATTCTAGGATACATGGGAGCTATGCCAGCAGAGGGGCTTTACTTATTAATTGCGAGAGTAGCTACAGCATATTATTTCCTTCATTTCTTAATAATTTTACCTGTATTAGGATTTAAAGAAAAAACATTGCCAATTCCATTAAGTATAACCGAACCTGTTCTTGGGGGCTCTGGGAATTTAGCAATGGCTAAAAATAAAGAAAGTATAGACAAATAAAGTGAGAAACTTAATTAAATTATTTTCAATTCTAGTCTTATTTTTTTTTACAGTTACTCAATCACAATCAGCTGAAAAAGTTGATTATTTAAAAACTGATTGGAGCTTTAAAGGTTTATTTGGAAAATTTGATAGGGGTGCATTACAAAGAGGGTACCAAGTTTACACAGAGGTTTGTGCATCGTGTCATTCAATGAAATATGTAAGTTATAGGAATTTAGGTGAAAAAGGAGGGCCAGAGTTCTCTGAAGCCGAAGTTAAGGCTATTGCTGCTTCATTTGAATTAACAGATGGACCAAATGCAGATGGTGAAATGTTTACAAGACCAGCAAAACCATCAGACAAATTTGTAAAGCCTTATGAGAATGTTAAAGCAGCTCAAGCAGCAAATGGTGGTGCATACCCACCTGATATGTCGGTTTTAGTTAAAGCTAGAGGTGGTGGAGTAGACTATATTTATTCTTTACTTCAAGGATACGAAGATGCACCAAGTGGGGTAACTTTAGATGATGGTGTTTATTACAACAAATATATGTATGGAAATAAAATTAGGATGGCAGCTCCGCTTTCAGATGACCTAATTGAGTATGGAGACGGAACAAAGGCAACAGTTGAGCAAATGTCCAAAGATGTTACAACATTTTTAATGTGGGCAGCTGAGCCACATTTAGAGTCTAGACACCAAATGGGTTTTAAAGCAATTATTTATTTGATTATTTTAACTATCTTAGTTTATTTCAGTATGAAAAAAATATGGTCACGTGTTGAATCTGAAGTTTAATACATCGCCATCTTTAACTATATAATCCTTACCTTCAAGTCTCATTTTTCCATTAGTTTTTGAATTTACCCATCCATCATTTGCTACAAAATCTTCATAAGAAACTGTTTCTGCTCTTATGAAACCTTTTTCAAAGTCAGTATGAATTTCACCAGCAGCTTTTGGAGCTGTACAATTTTTTTGGATTGTCCATGCTCTTGTTTCTTCTGGACCAGATGTAAAATAGGTTTCTAACTCCAAAATCTTATAACCTTTTTGAATCAGCATGCTCAGTCCAGTTTCTTTCAAGCCAATCATTTCCATATAGTTTTTTCTCTCTGAAGATTCCAGCTCATTAATTTGATTTTCTATATCAGCTGACACAATAAGGGTGTTTTCTTCTCCAAATTTTTCTATAAATTTTTTTGTATACTCATTACCTTGCTGAACACTTTGTTCATCTACATTACATACAAATATTTTAGGTTTTATTGACAATAAACCACTTTGATTGAGCTGTTTACTTTCAAATTGAGATTTTAGAATGGAGATATCTTTATCATTATCGATACAATCTAATGCAACCTCTAATATTTTTAGTTGTTCCTCATCGACATTTTTTTTATTACTTTTTTCCAACCTTTTTTGAATTGATTCTAAGTCGGCTAACATCATTTCAGTTTCAATAATTTCTAAATCTCTGATGGGATCTACTGTTGGGTTAACATTTTGAATATCATCAGAGTCAAAACATCTAATCATATGAATAATTGCATCTACTTCTCTAATATGTGACAAAAACTTATTACCTAAACCTTCACCTTTTGATGCGCCTTTTACTAGTCCAGCAATGTCCACAAATGAAATTGTGGTATTTATGATTTTTTTTGATTTTGAAACTTTAGATAGGTTGTTTAATCTTTCATCTGGAACTGGAACAACCCCAACATTTGGATCAATCGTACAAAAAGGAAAATTAGCTGCTTGAGCTTTGCTTGAGTTTGTTAATGCATTGAATAGAGTAGATTTACCAACATTGGGTAAACCAACAATTCCACATTTAAAGCTCATTATTTATTATTATTTACTGTGCTAGAAAATAGATCCAATTTTTTTTCAACTAATATAGAAATCGACTCGTTGATATGATTTGAGATTTTTTCAATACCAGCTAACTCTTCTTCTTCAAAATTTTGAAGAACGAAATCACCAACCTCTATGTTTTCTTTTGGTTTACCTATTCCAATTCTCACTCTTGAGTAATCTTTACCTATAAATTTATCAATAGATGCGATCCCATTATGTCCTGCACTCGATCCACCAAATTTTGCTTTAATCTTCCCAAATTCAACATCTAAATCATCATGAAAAACAATTACATCTTCTGCATCTATTTTAAAGTACTCAATAAGCTCTCTTATACAAATTCCAGAATTATTCATAAATGTTAGAGGTTTGATTGCATAGACTTTTTGATCACCAACATTTCCAGTTGTGAGTAATCCTTTAAATTTGGGTTTTTGTTTTGATAAACCAAATTTTTTATTAATAGAGTCGATTATTTTAAACCCAACATTGTGTCTATTATTTTCACTATCTGGTGTTGGATTACCTAAGCCTACAAATAAAAGCATATTTTTTTAATGGATAGTAAAATTTAACTTTGACAGTTTATTTATTTTCTTCAGCAGCTTTTTTATCGTCACCCTCTTTTTTTTCACCTTCAGCTGCTGGTTTATCACCTTCTGCTGCTGCTTCTGCTCCAGCTTCTCCTTCTGCAGCTTCTGCTTCAGCTGGTTTTTCAGGTTCCTTCATTACAGTAGGCGCGGCTAATGTTGCTATAACAAAGTCCCTTCCTTTAATTGTTGGGGTTACATCTGTTTCTAAATTAATAGATGATATTTTGAAACTTTCACCGATCTCAACGCCATCAAGATCAATTACTAAGTTTTCAGGAATTTTTTCACTTGGGCATCTCAATTCTACTTTTCTTCTAACGATGTTCAAAACTCCACCTCTCTTCAAGCCTGGAGATTTTTCATGGTTAATAAATTGAACTGGCACTTCAATTCTTATTTTTACACCTGGAACTACTCTTAAAAAGTCTACATGAATAGGTTCGTCTGAAATGATGTGGTATTTAATTTCTCTTGGAAGAACGTTTTGAGGTTTTCCATCGACATTTAAAGTGACTATATTGGATAGAAAATTTTCTTTTTCAATTAGAGATTTTAATAATTTTTTTGAAATCGAAACTGTTTCATTTTGTGCTTCACCACCATAAATTACAGCTGGTACACTTCCATTATTTCTAAGCGCACTAAGCTCACCCTTAGTTTTTGTGTTTCTAATGTTTGCGTCTAATGAAATCATAAAATCATGGGTTTTTAGCCCAAGTTCTTTAATAACTCAAGGTAATTATTTAAATAAATCTGAAACAGATGTTGAATTAGATATTCTTTTTATTGCTTCTCCCATTAAGCCAGAAATTGGCAGAACCTCAATGTTTTTAGCACCCTTAATTTTATTATTGTTGTCAATTGTATCGGTAATAACAAGATTTTTGATTACAGAATTTTTAATTTTTTTTACAGCCTCACCACTTAATACTCCATGAGTGATGTAAACATAAACTTCTCTCGCACCTCTATCTTTAAGCGCTTTTGCAGCGTTTACTATTGTCCCGCCTGAATCAATAATATCATCAACGATTACACAGGTTTTTCCTTTAACATCTCCTATCACATTCATTACTTGTGATTGACCTGGCTTTGGTCTTCTCTTATCAACAATTGCAAGTCCTACATTTAATAGTTTTCCTAAAGCTCTAGCTCTTTCAGTTCCACCCACATCTGGTGCAACACAAATAATATTTTTATTTTTTATTTTTTTCTTTGCGTGTCTTGCAAAAATTGGAGTTGCAAATAAGTTATCAACAGGAATATCAAAAAAACCTTGAATTTGACCAGCATGTAAATCAACTGTTACTACTCTATCTGCACCCGCTTTTGTAATTAGATTTGATACAAGTTTTGCTGAAATAGAAGTTCTTGGAACAACCTTTCTATCTTGTCTAGCATATCCAAAGTACGGAATGACAGCTGTAATATTTTTTGCAGATGATCTTTTTAAAGCATCTATACAAAGCAAAAGCTCCATTAGATTATCATTAGCAGGCGATGAAATTGATTGAATAATAAAGATACTGTTTCCTCTTATATTTTCATTAATTTCAACATAAATTTCACCATCAGAAAAATTTCTGATGCTAGAATTTACCAATTTAGATTTTAAATATTTCGCAATATTTTTACTAAGAGGCTTATTGCTGTTACCGGATAATAATTTCATTAAAAAACCTAATTAAGCATAATTATTGATATATTTCTACCATAATCATCATGATTTAATTTTAAAGCTCTTCTTGCACTAAAAAATTTATTTGTTTTATCAAAAGTATCAATTCTTAAAATATCTATATTTTTAATCTTAATAGTTTTAAGCGATGAATATATATACTTAGTTAAATCAAAGTATAATCTATTTTTTTTATTCTTAAAAAATATATAATTTTTTTTATCTTTTTTAATAAACTTTCTTTTAAAATCCTGTTTAACCTCATAATTTTTTTGAGAAATAGATGGACCTATAGCAGCTGTAATATTTTCTAATTTACACCCTTTTTTGATCATAAACTTGATTACTTTACCAATAATGCCTTTAAAAGCTCCTTTCCACCCAGCATGAATTGCAGCTATCATCTTCATTTTGTCTTCATAAATTAGTATTGGAGCACAATCAGCAGTAAGAACGCCTATTGGAAAATTTTTTTTATTAGTAATTATAGCATCAACCTTAGGCTTCTCTTTATTGTCATATGCCTTATCAATGAAAATGAACTTATTGCTATGAATCTGATGGACTAAAAAAATATTTTGTGCTTTTTTACTAATTTTTTTTCTAACTATTTGTAAGTTTTTTTTGATATTCTTCTTATTATCTTTTGAGCCAGGGCCACAGTTTAAACTTTTGTAAATATTTTTAGAGTGACCACCAACACTATTAAAAAAGCAATGTTTTAGGTCTTTTATTTTTGCTAATTTTTTTGATCTAATCAATTTCAAAACCTGTTTTAAATTTATTTTTTTTCTTTTTTATTAACATTACTTTAAATAGTTCACCCATTTGCTTTTCATCAATAAGTCTTCTTATTCTATAAAATAAATCTGATTTTTCAGAAAAAGTTAAATTTTCACTTATAATTTCAGCTCTTTGAACTATCCCCATACTTGTCAAAAATTTCTTATGGTTGCTAATTATAGAACTTAATTCATCGAATTGATTAGTAAATTTTTTAAATAAATCGAAGTTAATATTGTATGTTATGTCAGTTTCTCCAATATTTTCTAAAATGTTAGAATATTTGTGATTTTTGATAGCCTGCAAAGTTTCACGCATTTTAATATCTAAATAGCCATAATCAATTATTAATATTCCACCATCATTTGTTTTTATTAGGTTACAAATATTTTTTAAATATTCAAATGAACCTGGTGAGTATTCAATAATTTCTTGTTCTTTTGAAATAGCAAAATTTAAATTTTGCTCAATTTTTTTTATATCCGTTGGCTGATCTTTAAATTCAGCTTTTCCTTCTTCATTAAAATTAACAAATCTTTCAACCCAACCTTCTTTTTTTTTAAAAAACTGCTTAATAGGAAGTGCATCAAAAAATTCATTAGCTAAAAAAATAGTTGGATAGGAATTATTAGAATTTATATCTTCTATCCAAATTATTTTTTCAGATTTTAAACTTAATTTTTGTTTTTTTTTCAATAGTTCACTTTTTTCATGAATTTGAAAATTACAGTTAAGAAAACATTCTGGAAAATTTTTTAATGTTTCAATTATAACCTTCATCATTTCTCCATTTCCAGCTCCAAATTCTAATAGGTTAAATTTTTTTGGTGATCCTAGACTTTTCCAAAAGGTCACTATCCAGATTGCTATTATTTCTGAAAAGACTCTTGTAATATTTGGAGCAGTAATAAAATCTCCTTCTTTTCCAAAGGGATTTTTTTTCATGTAGTATCCATCAACTTTGTCGTAAAGAGCAAATTCTATAAATTGATCTAACGGTAAATCTCTATTATTTGTTTTCATTTTTAAGGTAAAAGATAGCTATTCCAATAGATGCAAATACTAAACTAATTATTTGGCCCATAGTTAAACTCAAAATTAAATAACCTATTTGTTCATCTGGAACTCTAAAAAACTCAATAAAGAATCTAAATATAGAATAAAAAATTAAAAATAATCCTGAAATTAAACCAGGTTTGTTTAAATAGTTCTTATTTGTAAAATAAATTAATATTATAAATAAAATTAAACCTTCTAAAATTGCTTCATATAATTGTGATGGGTGTCTGGATAAATTATCTACTTTAATAAAAATTACGGACCAAGGTACATCTGAGACTGTTCCATAAAGTTCTGAATTTATAAAATTAGCTAATCTACCAAAAAAAATTCCAACTGGAGCAACTAATGATACTTGGTCTAAATAAAAAAATGGATTTTGATTATTTTTTTTTGCAAAAATGAAACTTGAAACAATTACACCTAATAATCCTCCATGAAACGACATCCCACCTTGCCAAATTTTAAAAATATCTAAAAAATTATCTAAGTAATATGAAAAATTGTAAAATACGATGTAACCTATTCTTCCACCTAAAATTACCCCAATGATGAGGTAAGTAATATAGTCATCAAATTTTTCACTTATATCTGATTTTTTGATGAATATTTTTTTGCATAAGATCCAGCCAATTACAATTCCTAAAATGTAAGCTAATGAATACCATCTAATTTCAAATGACATGATTTGAAAAGCAACTGGGTCAAAATTATTGATGAACATTTTAAATATTACTTATAATGTATATCTTAAATATGAAAAATTCTAAATTTTTAATTGATAAACTTGGTAAACTCTTTGAGCAAGGTATTATTTCTTCAAAAGATCTTACTTCAGAACTATTTAATATTTTAAAATCTAAAAGAGATGAAATTGTTTTTAAGATGAAAATTGTTAGCAAAGATGAATTTGATGTATTATCTAAACGGGTCGAAAATTTAGAAAATAAAATAAAAAAATTAGAGACTAAGAAGAAAACTAAACGGGCAAAAAAATCTTAACACTTAGTCCATTCATTTTAGATTTATCAAGAACGATATTTCCACCATGGGATCTAACGATATCTGATGCTATGGATAATCCAAGACCAACACTTGCTTTTGAATCTGCTCTTCCTTTATCTATTTTATAGAATGGCTTAAACACATTTTCATATTCTTCTTTAGGTATCCCAAAACCATCATCATCAATTATAATTAATATATTTGTATTTTCTTTACTTAGTTTTATTTGAACTTTATTCCCATATTTTAATGCATTATCAATTATATTATTTAAACATCGGTTAATTAAATTTTTTCTGCCATTGATGTAAATTCTAGGGAGTAAATTTTTTTGAATATTTTCATTATTATACTTGATAACAATTTCTTCTATTAATTCTGACAGGTTGAACATTTCATCTTTTTCAACATAAGATGAGCTTGTAAATTGAAGATATTCATTAAGCATTTTTTCCATTTCATTAATATCTTCTGCTAATTTTGTAGCTAAATCTTTATCTTTAATGAAAGCTATTTGCAGCTTCATTCTAGTGAGTGGTGTTCTTAAATCATGACTTATACCAGATAGCATTTCAGTTCTTTGATTTAAATGTCGAAGTATTCTCTTTCTCATTTTATCAAATTCGTGTCCTGCTTGTCTGATTTCTAATGCCCCAGATGGCTTGAACTCTTCTATGTCCTTACCTTTACCAAATCTCTCTGCTGCTCTGGCAAGGTTTGTAATTGGTCTAGTTTGATTTTTTAAAAATATTAGTGAAATTATAACCATTATGATTGCAGGAACGGTAATCCAGAGTGCAAATATTCTTGCTGATGAACTAGTAACCCTGTCTCTAGGTACTAAAAATTTAAAGTATCCATCTTTATATCTTATTCTCAAGTCAATTAATTCTTTATAACTAGTAGTATCAAACCAAAATTCTCCTAAACTAAACTTTGATTTCAATTCTCGTCTAAGTGTTCTATCAATCGGACTGAACCATCTTTCGGTATAATTATTTTCTAAATTTTTTTCCTCAACAAGTTCTATGTTTAGATCTATGAATAAAGAAAAGAGATTTTTTAATTCATCCTTATTTGTTTTTTCGTTATCATAAACCTCAACAAAAGTATTAATTTCATTAATTAATGCTCTAGTCATTCCTTTGTTAGTTTTAATCCAAAGACTGTCAAAAAATACTATTGTTATAACTAATTGAAGAACCAACACTGGTACTGCAACAATTAAAAGAGCTCTGTAAAATAATCTTTTAGGAAGTATATCTTTTAAAAAGTTACTCAATCCAGAGAACATACCCAGCACCTCTTATTGTTTGTAAAAATTTTGGATTCTTAGGATCAATTTCAATTTTCTTTCTTAATCTTGTAATGATTACGTCTATAGATCTCTCTTTATCAAGTTCAATTAACTGACCAATATCTTCCCTTGAAAATGTTTTGCCAGGATTATTAATCATTTTTTCTAAAATTATTTTTTCTG
>Ga0255761_10002215_pt1 | contig 18032 bp, 21 predicted proteins | sample 071ome_29_FD_179961 | JGI IMG/M metagenome (GOLD analysis project Ga0255761, IMG submission 179961) | Coastal salt marsh microbial communities from the Groves Creek Marsh, Skidaway Island, Georgia - 071407BT metaG (version 2) | ecosystem: Environmental > Aquatic > Marine > Intertidal zone >... | reverse complement strand
GTTGTTAAAAAAGTTAGGTCTGCTTGGCCAAAAATAAAAGATTATAATTTTCATTATTTTAATGTCTCAGGAATGGAAGTTGAAGACATGATTAATTTAGCTAAAAGATTTTACTATAGTAAAGTAGGTAGAGGTAATCAAATGATAATTAACTTCGATTACATAAAAACTACATCACAAAAATTTAACAATAAGCAAGAATATCAAGTAGCTGGTGATATGATTGAAAGATTTAAGGCTTTTTCTAGTACTTTTAGATTTGACAATGAGCCTGTAGTGTCAGTTGTTACCAGTGTTCAAGGTAATCGTTCTGCTATTAGTACGAATCGAGCTACAGAAAATATTATTGAAGATGAAAGTGTGATTGGTTTATCTGATAGAATCATACAAGTCTCAAGTCATACATATTTATTACGAAAACTTACTACCGAAGAGTTTATTACGGGAAGTAATGATGCAACTCATAGATTATTTTGTTTAAAATCAAGAAGTCTTGGAGAGATGGCAGATAGAGCTACGAGTTTAATTAGGATGGAGGATGGGAGCCTTTCTCCCAATGCTTTATTTTATAATTTTGATAATTTTAACATTACAGAAGTTGGTGACTTGCAAGATTTAATTAATAATGATACTGCTACTGCTACTTTAGTTAGCAATCAAGAGGTCGAAGAAGTGCCTGACATATGATAAATACTGAAACAATTAAAACAACTTTAGAAGAGTTGGGTTATAAACTTCGAGATAAAGGATCTTATTGGCAGTGCAGTGCTTTATATAGAGGTGGAGATAACGAGACTGCGTTGCAAATTTATAAGGATAGCGGGACTTGGAAAGATTATGTTCAAGACACTCCATTTAAATCATTTAAGGAGCTGATTATGCTCACACTTAATACAAATGATCCTAAAGTTTTAAATAAATATTTAAATCAAGATGATATTAGGTTCTTATCAGAAAGAAAATCAACTTCAACAGTTAAAGTTGAAACTGAAAAAATTTATCCCGAAGAATGGTTATCTGAATTATTGCCCCACTATAAGTTCTACGAAGACAGAGGCATCTCAAAAGAAATTTTAAAGATGCTGAGAGGCGGTTATGCCACCAAAGGACACATGTATCAAAGGTATACCTTTCCTATTTACAATAGGTATGGACAAATACATGGCTTCTCTGGTCGAGATATGACTAGTAAAAAAGATGCGAAATGGAAACACATGGGTAAAAAAAGCACATGGATTTATCCTGCATATGTTCCCCTCGAAAAGAATGGTCTAAAAATAAAACAAGTAGATTTAATTGATTTAAATTATATAATAATAGTAGAAAGCATAGGTGACTGCTTAAATTTAATGCAACATGGATATAATAATGTGGTAGTATCTTTCGGTTTAGACATCTCCTCAACATTATCTTGCTGGATTATAGAGATGGGTTTTGACAATATAATAATTTCTTTCAATAACGATAATTCTAAATCATCAAACAGAGGTTTAGATGCATGCATTAAAAACTTTTTAAAATTATTAAATTATTTTGATAAAAATCTAATAAAAATTTGCTTACCTGTAAAAAATGATTTTGGAGATATGAATACTGATGATTTTGAAGAATGGTCAAAAAAATTAGATAAAGTTTTTGAAACAGATCAATCACCATTAGTGTTAAAAAAATCGAGAGAACTTATAAAACAAAAAAAACTATCCAAAACTTTAATGAAAAAATTAGTTTTGCTAGATGAATAGATATGAAAAAACATGCATCAGCTCTTTCCGCAAGCAGAATCAAAACCCTGCAGCAATGCTCTTGGAAATATTGGTGCAATTATGTTTTAAAATTGCCCGACAAATCTAATGATGGGGCTAGCAGAGGTTGGATTTGCCACCTTATTTTTGAGCTTCTGGGGGAAGAAAAACATAGAAAAAATTACGAGACTTTAATTAATAGCGGATCTATCTTTGCATGCAAAGCTATTGAAAGATTAGTTTTATATCATGCAAAAAAATTAAATGTAGACGATGATGAAAATTTAAAACTAATTGACTCAATGACAATCAATGGATTGCATTATGATTTTTTTGGTTTAGACAAAGAAGGTTTAACTGAGGGTATATCTGAAAAGTATTTTGATATAGAAATTGAAGGAGAAGATATTTCATACAGAATAAAAGGGTTCATAGATAAATTATTTTTATATAAAGATTCATCTTATGCTTTAATTAGAGACTTTAAAAGTAGCAAGCAAGTTTTTAAAGGTAAAGAAGTTACAGATAACATGCAAAATTTGATGTATTCTCTGGCCATTAGACATCTATATCCAGAATATTCTACAAGGCAATCTGAATTTATATTTTTAAAATTTAATTTAGATAAAGATATGTTTGGAAATGCAGGGAATGGAATATTAAAAATGGAGCCAGTAGAGGAGTCTGAATTAAATGGCCTAGAATATGAATTAACTGAGATTCAATCTTACATTGATAGCTTTGACTCAGAAAAAGCTGTAGCTAACTTTGCAGCCAATCAAAATTACCCTAAAGATGGAACCTTTGGTGGGCCTCTTGCATGCGGAAAAGATTCGCCAAAAATTTACAAGGGTCAACCTGTCTTAGATGACAATGGCGAACCCGTGATGGCATTTATTTGTTCTTATCGCAAGCCGATGAAGTACTATGCACTAATAGAAGATGGCAAAGTAATAAAAACATCTTTTGTTGAAGATAAAGAAGATTTATATAAAATCAAAACAGATAAACAAGAAATTAAATTATTGGAATATTCAGGCTGCCCACATTGGAAAGCTCCAGATCATGTGGATTTGTTTGATTAATTAGTGTAAATTACTATATGATATTTCCATATTTAATTCTATTTTCTTCTTTATCGCTAGCTTCAGTCGCAGCATACTTTAGTATAATAGGCTTAACTGCCATATTTCCTGGAGCATTTTGGTCTATCGTTGTGATGGGTGGAACCCTAGAAGTAGGCAAGCTAGTCACAGCTGTCTGGCTTCACAGAAATTGGAAAAAAGCTGCTCGTGCAATTAAATTTTATTTAACTTTTGCAGTTTTAGTTCTTTCTGGAATTACAAGCATGGGCATCTTTGGTTTTTTAAGCCAGTCTCATATTGAACAAGAGTCGGGCTCATATCAATATGTAGCTCAATTAAATTTATTAAATAATAAAATAGAATCCATAGAATCTAAAAAACTTTCTCTTGCTGAACAAAAAAAGAATAATAATCAATTAAAAGAAGAAGATTTCAATTTGCTATCTAGATTAAATGATAGATTAAAAATGCTTGATGAGGCAGTTTCCGAAGTTAGAAACAAAGGCGGTTTTAGTGTTAACAGTAAATTAAAAACTTTGTCAGAATCGCAAGCAGAAGAAAGGCATTCAATTGCAAAACAAAAAGGAGACATACAAAATCGACTAGATAAATACAGGATCAAAATAGAAGATGAAATATTTCCAAGTCTAGAAAAACTAGAGGAAGAATTGCTTGTATTAAATTTAGATAAAAGTAAAATAGATTCTGAAGTAAAAAAACTTGAAGCCGAAATAGGTCCAGTTAAATATATAGCAGAGATAGTTTCTGATTTTGGAGGGCCTTCAGTTGATGCCTCTAAAGCCGTTAGAATAGTTATTTTAATTTTAATTTTTGTTTTTGATCCATTAGCTATATTATTAGTAGTTTCTGCATCCATAACCTTCAAACAAGTCCAAGGAGGAGTGCCAAAAGATTTATTACAATATAGAGCTCAATTAATTGACGAGCTTGAAATGCATCTTGGTGATGGAAAACCAGCAGAAACTTTTATTGAAAAATATAAAATATAAACTTGACTTAGTCTTTGTTTTATAGTATCATAGTTTTTATATGATACTGCCTTTGTTTAAAACACATTATAGTATAGGAAAAAGCATTTTAACATTAAGCAAACCTTCTGTTGCAGCTAGAAATGGTAGTGCTGGTGCTCATAATGATGTAAAAAAAGAGCTTAACTCAAGCATAACACCTTCTTCCATAGAGGAAATATTTGAAGATGGTTATGATTTAGATAAGTTTTATTTAGTCGAAGATTCTTTAATTGGCTTTCTTGAAGCGGATAAGCTTTGCGACAAATGGGAAAAACAACTTATATTTGGATTAAGAATTAATGCAACTAATATAATTTCAGAAGATAAGAAAGAAAACCAAAAATGCTTTCATAAGATAATTATCTTTGCTAAAAATGGAGAGGGCTGTAAGTTAATAAATAAAATTTACTCAAAAGCATTTTGTGAAAACGATGGCGTGATAGATTTTCCTTCTTTAAAGAAAATGTGGGATGATGATTTAGTTTTAATGGCTATTCCATTTTATGATTCATTTATAGCTAAAAATACTCTACATTTTTGCAATTGTGTCCCAGATTTTTCTTTTTGTGAACCTACTTTTTTCGTAGAAAAAAACTATTTACCTTTCGAACATTTAATATTAGAAAAAATTGAGGAGTATTGCAAAACTTTTAATTTTAAAACACAAGATGTAAAGTCAATTTTTTATAAAGATAGAGATGATTTCGCCGCCTACCAAACATATAAATGTATTTGTAACAGAAGATTTGGCAGAACATTATCAACTCCAAATTTTGATCACTTAGGCAGTCAAGAATTTTGTTGGGAGAGTTTTTTAGAAGAGGTTAAAAAATGAAATCTTTAAAATATTCAGACATTGCTCTCATACCAAACTATAGCGAAGTTCACAGTAGGTCTGATTGTGATCCTTCCATAAGTTTATATGGCAAGAAGTTTTTGTTGCCAATTATTCCTGCTAATATGAAATCTGTAATTGATATGCATACAGCTAAATGGCTAAGCTCTCACGGATTTTTTTATATAATGCATAGGTTTGATCGTGATATAGTAGAAGATATTGCCAGCTCGCAAGACTGGGATAACATTTCATTTAGTATTGGAGTTAAAGCTTCAGATAAAATGGCAGTCCAACAGGTCAGCAAGAGAGGTTATCTAGTGGATTATTTAACCATCGATATTGCTCATGGCCATTGCAAGCGAATGAAAGTAATGATTCATTGGATTAAAAAATATCTACCAAACACTAAAATTATCGCTGGAAATGTGGCCACACCTCAAGCAGTTAGAGACTTAGCTAACTGGGGTGCTGATATAGTCAAGGTTGGGATTGGTCAAGGTTCGCCATGCACAACAAAAGATAAAACAGGATTTACTATGCCTATGTTTACATGTACAAAATTGTGCTCAAATGTAGCTTTGGACGATGGAAAAGTTGTTCCTATCATTGCTGATGGTGGGGTAAAATGCAATGGAGATATTGCAAAAGCTATTTGTGCAGGAGCATCAATGGTAATGGCGGGAGGTTTATTTGCTGCATGCACAAACAGCCCTGCTTCAAGCATAGAGATAGATGGAATAAAACATAAAGCTTATTTTGGTTCGGCTAGCGCAGAAAATAAAGGTCACACTAATCATGTCGAAGGTAAGTTAAATAAAATTTCTACAAATGGAATGACTTACGGAGAAAAACTTGCGGAAATAACACAAGATTTACAAAGTTCCATTAGTTATGCTGGTGGGAAAAATTTATCTAGTCTTGAGCGGGCAGAATATTGTGAAGTATGAATAAGAAAAAAGTATTAGAAATTAAAAAAATTATTAATTATGATCCAGATGTGCCAGAACATAAAAGGATTTTAAAGAGGTTAAAAAAAGAATATCAAACTCTACCAAAAGGATCAAAAGTTGATCTCATAAATGATTTAAAAAAAGCATTTAATAAATTAAATGAAGGATAAAATTGACAGTTTATTAAGGTTTCAAAAAAAACAGAAATATATATTTTTTGATTTTGAAACTTGCTCTTTAAACTTAGGGTCTTTAGATAATAAGCCTTGGCAATTAGCTTTTATTACCATTAACAATGGTAAAATCTCAGAGAAAATAGACTATTGGATTGATTGGGGCGACGATTTTGAAGTTCCTGCTGTCGCAGCAAAAATGACAGGTTGGACAAAAGCTAAATACCTAAAAAAGAAACAAGGTAATGATCCAGAAAAAGTTTTAGAACATTTTGAAAGGTATCTTTATAATGAAGAGTATATTAATGCAGGACATAATATCCTAGGGTTTGATGTTTACATGCATGGTATATACAGAAAACTGCTTCATAAAAAACCAGATTATTCTTATGTAAATCGATCAATAGATACAGTTTGTCTAGCGAAAGCCTTAAAGAATGATATTAAATTTAGTAGAGACGAAAAATTTTATAATTGGCAGTACAAATTAAACAATATGATGGACAATAAATCTAAGAAAAAACTAATAGATTTATGTAAGTATTATGAAATAGAAATAGATGAATCTAAATTACATGATGCAATGTATGATATTGAACAAAATTATAAAGTTTTCCAAAAGATGATTTGGGAATTAGATGTTTAACAAAAAAAAATTTTCGACAAGATCCAAAATAACAGTGGACGATATATAATGAATTTCACAGACAACTTCACAAAGTATGAAAACCATAGACCTCCAGGAGTTCTACTTCCAGAGATTAAAATTGACTCTAAGTATTATCAAGACCTCAATCTAGAACCTACTATATCAAATTATGATTTTTTGAGAAAGTTGTGCTTACAAGGAGTTAAAGACAAAAAAATAGATGAACTTAAAAACAAAGAAGAGTATTACAAAAGAACCAAGTACGAGCTTAAAATACTTAGGGATCTTGGCTTTGTCGATTACATTTTGCTTAATTGGGACATTCTTAATTTCTGCCATACTAATGATATACCTACTGGTCCAGGTCGTGGTTCGGCTGCGGGCTCTCTTGTGCTATATCTTATTGGGGTTACCAAAGTCGATCCTGTCAAATATGAATTGTTTTTTGAAAGATTTGTTTCTAAAAGTAGAGCAAAGAAAATTGAAAAAGATGGAATAACATATCTAGATGGAAGCCTACTTGCGGATGTTGATAATGATATTGCCTATGAGCATAGGCAAAAAGTTATCGAATATATAGAAAGAAAACATCCAGGAAGAACCTCAAACATCTTGACACTAAATACATTAACTAGTAAACTATGTATTAAAGAGTGTGGTAAACTTATAGGCAACTATAACGAGCAAGAAGTTAACAATGTAAGTTCTTTTATTCCTAAAAAATTTGGTAAAGTTGCTTCTATTTACGATTCCCTAGAAGAGAGTCAAAGATTTGCTGCTTGGTCTCAAAAAAATAATAATCAAAAAATTATCAATATAGCTAAGAAACTGGAAGGCTTGAATAAAAACACGGGTGTTCACCCATCTGGAATAGCTATATCACATCAAAAAATATCTGAAATATGCCCAACACAAAAAACTGCTGATGGAAACATTATATCGGGATATGATATGCATTGGGTTTCAGAGCTTATGGTTAAGTTTGATATCTTAGGGCTAAGAACTCTTAGTGTTATATATGATGTATGCAAGTCTTTAGATATAGATGTTTATGATATAGATTTAGATTCTAAAAAGCTTTACAAACCTTTACAGTCATTAGAAAATCCCCATGGATTATTTCAGATAGAAGCTGATACTAATTTCAGGGTTTGCAGAAAAATAAAACCTACCACAATGGAGCAACTTAGTGCCGTTGTAGCTATTGCAAGACCTGGAGCTTTAGAATTTTGTGATAAATATACAGAGTATGTTTCAACAGGAGATTTTCAAAGTATACATAGTTTTTTTGATGATGTGCTAGATTATACTGGAGGAATACCATTATATCAAGAGCAATTAATGAAAATGGCAGTTAAAATTGGGTTTACTTTAGATGAGTCAGAGCAGTTAAGAAGAATTGTCGGCAAGAAAAAAGTAGATCAAATGCCAGCATGGAAAAATAAAATTAAAGAAAAAATAGAAGAAAATAATCTTGAAGAAGAAGTGGGGGACATTTTATGGGGTGTGGCAGAAGACAGTGCGAATTATTCCTTTAATAAATCTCATGCGATTGCATATGCAACACTTGCAGCCTGGACTACTTACTTAAAATTTAAGTATCCACATGAATTTTTTCTCAGTTTGTTAAAAATGTCTCAATTTGAGCCTAGCCCGCAAGAAGAAATATCAAAAATCACAAGAGAGTTACCTTACTTTGATATAGCATTACTTCAACCTAATTTAGTAAAGTCTAGCTTTGATTTTAAAATTGATAAAAATAATATTAGATTTGGATTAAATAGTATAAAAGGTGTGAGTGAAAAATCTCTAAAATCATTAGAGGAATTTAGAGAAACAGAAAATACTAACAAATACGATATTTTTATATCAGCCAAGCAGGCAGGATTGAACATCGGTGTTCTTTCTGCTCTCATACAAGCAGGAGCTTTAAGCGAACAGTCAGATGTAAGTAGACCTAGGTTAGTCCTAGAAGCTCAAGCCTTTAACTTACTAACTGATCGAGAAAAAACAAATTTCATCGCACTAGGAGAAAAATATAACTATGATGTTTTAAACTCTATTCATGCAGCTAAATCTGAAAATTTATTAGCTATTGACGGAAAACCACTAATGAAAGAGTCTAGATTTCAAACTTTCAAAAAGAAATATGATAAATATAAAAAAATTTATGATCAAAATAAAAATTATGAAAGTTTTGCAAATTGGTTTTTTGAAAAACATTTATTAGGATATAGTTATTCTGAGTCACTAAAAAATGTATTTGTAAATACCCATGGATCAATGAGAGACTCTTTATATTTTAATTCAATGGAATTAAATGAAAGAGGAAAGTTTATAGGTACAGTTGAGGATGCAATGAGAAGCACCAGTGCAAACGGAAATCAATATATCAAAGTTTTAATTACAGATGAACTAGGCACTATTCCTGCCATTTTAGTTGATAACAGAAGAAAAGCTTCCTGCACTATATATTTAAATGAAGGGGGTAAAATTCCAGAAAAAGGCAATATCTTAATTGTTGTAGGAAGAAAAGGTGAGGATATTATATTTGTAGAGGATATGAATATAATGGATGAAAAAATATATATGAAGTTAGCTGACATAAAATAAAGTGTAATTTTATATAGAGGCATGACTCCCAATTTCACTCCAAGATCCCAACTTTTAATTGCTAATTCTAAAAAATTAGCACAAAAGTATCATTATGCAGAAATTAATATAGAACACTTATTTTTATCTATTTTAAAAAGTGATTCATTAATTTTACCTTTTCTCATTGCTCAATATAATATAAATTATGACTCTTTAGTTGACCTAGTTGAATCTTCTATAGAATTAGCTAACGACAAACGAATTATTGACGAGTCGGAAAGGCAAGATATAGATTTTTCGGAAGATCTTAAAAAATGCATTGACGAATCCGTTAAAATTTCCAGTGAAAAAATGCACGGTTATATTTCCGTAGAACATTTGTTATATGCAATTATTGATTTTAAAAATTCTACCATTCCAGAGTTTTTTCTAATTATGGATATAGATGTAGAAAACCTACGAGAATGGCTGAAGAAAATGATTGATTTTGAGAGAGATCAAACTCAAGATAAGCAACCTTTTAATATTAATCCTCAAGCAGAAGGATTGGGTCAAAATAACCCGACACAAAAACCTATAGAATCATTTAGCAGCAATTTAAATGAAATTGCAGAAGAAGGTGATTATGATTATTTATCATGCAATCCATCTTATTACAATGAAATGGTTGAAATTTTATGTAGAAAAACCAAATCTAGTATTATGCTAGTAGGTGAAGCAGGAGTTGGAAAAACTGCTTTAGTTGAAAATTTAGCTAATAAAATTAGAAAATTAGAGTGCAATGATTACCTGATAAATAAACAGATAATTTCTTTAGATCTTTTTTCTATGATAGCTGGCACAAAATATAGAGGCCAATTTGAAGAGAGATTAAAATCTTTTATAGAATTTGTCAGAAAAGATAAGAATGTAATTCTGTTTATAGATGAAATACATACCTTAATTGGTGCTGGTAATGCAGAAGGAGGTTTAGATGCAGCTAACATTTTAAAGCCATATTTAGCTAGAGGCGAAATTACATGCATTGGGGCAACCACTAGTAAAGAGTATAAAAAAAGTATAGAAAAAGATTCTGCACTAAAAAGAAGATTCGCTGTCGTTAGAGTAGGAGAACCTTCTACTCAAGAATGTTTTGAAATTTTAAAAACAGCTTCTGAAAACTATAGACATTTTCATGCTGTAGATTATTCAGAATCGGCCTTACTTGAATCAATCACTCTATCAGATCAATATATAAAAGATAGATCTTTACCTGATAAAGCTATAGATTTAATTGACCAAGCTGGGGCAAGATTAAAAATTAAAACCTATCAAAAACCCAATTCTTTAAAAGCTTTAGAAAAAATTATATCAGATCCTGAAACAGAACCAAAAACTAGGCAATCTGTTTTCGAGAAATATCAAAAAAAAGTAAGAACTTGGGGTGAAAAAAAAGCTAGTAATCCACCAACAGTTTTACCCATCAACATTCAAGAAATTATTTCTTCTAAGTTTGGAATCCCCATCGAAGTTTTACAAGAGAGTAATTCATCAAAATTGCAGAGCATTGAATCTAAAATGTCAAAAGAAATTGTAGGTCAAGATGAAGCTATTTCTAAAATTTACAATGTTTTATGTAGGCATCAAGTAGGATTAAAAGATTTAAATCGGCCAACAGGAAGCTTTCTATTTCTAGGAAAAACAGGTTTAGGTAAAACTCTGACAGCTAAGAGTTTATCTAATAATTACTTTGGCGGCATTGATAATTTAATTTATTTTGACATGAGCGAGTTTTCCGAATCAGTGTCAGTTTCAAAATTTATTGGTTCGTCTCCAGGTTATGTTGGTTACGAGGAAGGCGGTGCTTTAACAGAAAAATTAAAGAAAAATCCTTATAGTGTTATTTTATTTGATGAGATCGAGAAAGCTCATCCTTCTGCCATACAATCATTGCTTCAAATTTTAGAAGAAGGTAGAATAACAGATAATTCTGGTGAAGAAGTTAGCTGTAAAAATTCAATTATCATCTTAACAAGTAATGTTGGAGCTTTCGTAGTAGATAAATCATCTTCAGTGGGATTCAATCAAACTTCCACTGACAATTCTAGCAGAGTTCTTGAAGAAGCTAAAAAAACATTTAGTCCAGAGCTAATTAATAGAATAGATGAAATTATAGTATTTCAAGACCTGAAAGAAAAAGATCTTAAAAAAGTAGTTTATTTAGAATTTAATAAAGTTAAAAATAAATTAAAGAAGAAAAACATTCAAGCCAACATAACAAAATCTGCAGTAGATCAAATATTATCACTAGCAAAGAAACAAAATTTAGGAGCTAGACCAATCAGGAGAATCATTCAAAATGATATTGAAACTGAAATAGCTAAAACTTTAATTAATTTAAATGAAACTCCTAAAAAGATATCTTTAAATTTTAAAAATAATTCATTTAACTGTAATATATTAAATGATTAATAAACGGTCAAGAGTTACTCATCAAACTGAGGCATTGTATTTTGCACCAAATGCAACAGGCTTTCATTTTGGTAATGACACAGCTCAAGATACTTCTTGCTCTTTAAGAAATTTACATGCAACAGGTTGTTCAGGCAATTTAGTTCGGCAGCTACATAGAGTTCAAGCAGTTGATTTTAATTATAAAATTAATTGGACTAATGTAGATCAATTTGGTCAAGGTGAAAGGCTTGACTTTATGATGCTTACAACTCCAGATGTTAATATTGATTTTGAATATTTGTTAGCAGATGGCTATAATGAGCAAATTCTACAATTTATAGTGGATGGCAAGCATCCTGCCCTGAGAGATCATATTTATCATGAAGAAAAAAATCTAGGTTCAAATTTTTTCATGTTAACTACTGATGATGCTTATAATGCAGTTGGAACAGATTTAAGTAAAAAGCCTGAAACAAAAAGAGTTGTAGGTATAGGAAATGCTTTTTTATCTCAATATGCTATAATGGCTGAAGTTGACAGTTTGCCTAGGGCTAGAGCAAGTTTTGAAGCATTTAATGTAAGGTCCTATACTGGAATATGTAACCTACCATTACCAAGTATCAATCCTATGTATGACTGCATGAAAAGCGAACTGCTACCTAGTGATCTTCGTTTTAGCATACCTGATCCAGAGCAGGGTATACTATACGAAAAAGTTTCTGGGATGGAAGACATTTATATTAAACCTGGAACTACCGCACTGAGACCAGGAGATATAAGGATTGATTTACAAAACAGAGGTTTAACAGCCGAACAATTAAGTGGATTCGATCATCAAGGTAGCTACAATAGAGGTGCTGCCAGCATTCAGGGTTTTGCTATTAATGTACCTTTTGGTAATACAAGAATGCATAGAGTTGGAACTAATTTAGAATGGACTAGATCAGTGAATTTTCCAATTAATATTGAGGTGCAAGTAGATGCAATTGTTGGAGAGTTAAAGAAGGGTGGATTTTCAGAAGAATATTGCAAGCAACCTTTTGATATAAAAATTATTTTACATGATTGCAGATGCCTTGTTGATTGCTGCAAAGTCGCAATTCAAAAAAAACAAAACATGACAATTGAGGTTAGAGGCGCAACCTTAACCAACGAAGATATGATCTCAAATATTGGAGAAAACAAAGAAGTTTCTTTAAAATTTACAGCTCAAGTAGGATCTGAAGATGATCTCTCGAATGGGCTTTTTATATCAGGCAAAAGCTTTATTCCTGATAAACCAAACATTTTGGCATGGGGTGTTCCACTTTTTTAATTGACATTTCATGTAAAATTTTTTATTATACTATAGTTCTTTGAAAATTTATGGGGGTGTACTGGATTCGACTAATCTTGGATTCTTACATCGCAAGTAGGAGTGCGTCTGGCTCCTTATAAAGGCGCAAAAATCTACATGGCAATAAGTCACGTTTAAAAGCTTTTAGCTTTAAAGGCCAAAAGCTTGCCTTGGCAGCTTAGTTCTGTCACCTCACAACTTTTGACGCAGATAGAAAGATTGTGGGGTCACCAATCTGCAAAACAGAAAAGGTTTACCTGTTAATAAACTGCAAATAATTGTAACAGGAAGTTGGATGTTAATATCATAACTTTAAAAAAAATTAACTAAACTTGTAGACATGTATGCTTGAAAAGCATTAGGACGGGGGTTCAACTCCCCCCACCTCCACCATTTTCAATAAACAAAAAAAATTTTCGAGTAAAAACTGCTTGACAGTGGACGATAATTACAGTATACTAATTTTATGAATATTTTATATAAAACAAAAACTTATTTAGTTGGACATATGCAATATTTGTCTGGCAGAAACTGGAGAGAAGAAGTTACTGAAAAGCTAAAACCTTTAAGCATTACTTGTTTTGATCCATATAAAAAACCTTTCATGAAAGATGTTGCTGAAGACGAGGCATCTAGACAAGAGATGGAAACTTGGATGAAAACAAAACAGTATGACAGAGTAACAGATAAAATGAAAACGGTTAGATCTTATGATTTAAATTTAGTAGATCGTAGTGATTTTATTATAGCTCATTTAGTCCCTGATGTTGCAAGTTGGGGCAGCGCTGAAGAAATAGTGACTGCCGTTAGAATGAAAAAACCTATTTTTATCAGCATGGAAGGTGGAAAATCAAAAACGCCTCTATGGATGCTAGGAATGTTGCCGCATAAATATATTTATAATAATCTTGACGAAGTAACAGAAATGTTATATGCTATTGATAATGGCAATAAATCAATTGATTCAGATCGTTGGAGACTGCTGCAAAAAAAATATCGCTAAATACTAGAAAAAACTTATTATGGAATTATTATCTGTTATATACGAATTAATATGTTTACTTGGAATGCCATTTTTGGTATTCTGTGTTTTAAATTTAAAAGATCAATCAAATTAACAATGAATATTCCTCCACATATAGAAGCCATTTTTCAAGAATTTTTAGGCAAGCGAGATTTGGCTGTCGCTGACTTGCAAATCTATTTTTCAAACAGTGCGGGTATTGGCGATCATGAAAACATTGGTGATGCAATTAAAAAGAAGCTGGAAGAAGTGGATAAATATGACTCTTTACTAAAAACTATAATGGATATGTATCCTAGTTTGAGAAGAGCTGCCGAGGAAGCACAGGCAGAAGTTCAAAAAAAACAAGCAGGACAAAATCCTGCAGCAGCACCAAATCCTGAGCATGATTTAATTCAGCCAGAAATTGGAGAGAAAACAGATTTATATGAAGATGGACGACATTTGGGTTCTTTTAAAAAACCTCAAAACTCATAAGTGATATACTTTTTTAAATTTTCTATAACCATTCCGTAATTAACTTCATCCAATCTATCTACAATAATGTTAGATTTCTCAAAACCAACAGTTATACCTGTTTGCTCATCATCATCTTTTATTAGTTCAGCTACAAAATCATGAGCACCAAAATTTTTAATCCATTTCCAATAACTACTTCTAGTGCCTTTTGGACATTTTAGCACATTATCTGCATTTAAAAAAATTTGAGCAAATAATGTTACATCTCTAAAACAATGAATTGAACTAGGTGGTTCAGTTAATTGACAATTATATATAATAACCATATAACAATATTACACAATGTTAGAAGAACAAGAAACAAAGTCAGAGTGGTCAAAGCGAGAAATGGGAGCCTTTTGGACTAAAGATGGGCCAAAAGGTAAATATTTAACAGGAAATATAGAGGTTGATGAACTAGGTATAAAAAAGAAAATTAGAGTTGTAGTTTTCGCTAATAAGCATAAAAATCATGATAGAGCTCCTGATTATGTTATTTATAAATCCGAACCTCAAGAAAATTCTAATAAAAAACCTGAAGTAGCTTCAGATCAAGAAAAAGAGCAGATACCAGAAATTTAGTGTATATATCTATACTATGGAAGTTCATTACGGATTAATCGGTACATCAGAGTTACTTAAAGAAAAAGAAACCAATGGAACTTGGACTTTTTCTGGCATTACTCAGAAAACTTTTCAACAAATTAAAACCGATAGAGGCGAAGATGAAGCTTTACAAGAACTTGGTAATAGAATAGAACATAATCTTAGTTTAACTAAGGATATTATAGAATTTATTCCAAAATTAAAGATAGCTCATTATAGAATGAGTAGTTCCATATTTAGTTTGCTTGCAAATTTTGAAGATAATTTAAATATATCAGTTACTTTACTACCTAATTCAGATAAAATTTTAGATTTAATTAGAGCCATTGGATTTTCTGCCAGACAAAGCAACATCACTATTTCAGTTTACCCTGATTCCACAAACAATTTAGCTCTAGAAGATGAAGCTGTTGTTGAAAAAACAATACAAGAATTAAATTTTCACAGCTGGTTTTTTGAAACAGCGGGTTTTCCGTCTAATGCCGCTAATCCTATTATTATTAGACCTTTTGGCCAACCAAAACAAGAAACTCATGCTTCAGCGGTATCTTTTGTGCAAAATTTTTATTCAAATTTTGAAAAGTTAAACAAAGACACACAAAAAAGGTTGGTTTTGCAAAATGAAGAACAAGGATTCTGGAACCCAATTAATCTTTTTAAATATTTTCATGTTTATTTAAATGAAAAATACGAAAAAGGTATGGTTTTAAGCTATTCAAATGTAGCAGATACAATTAATCCAGGAAAGATAGAAGACATTCAAATAGAAAAAGAAATTAATATAGGAGCATTTCACGAAACATGGATGGGAGTAGTTCCAATTTTTTATTGGTCTGAAAGACAAAATTTGCAATCAAAAACACCTGTGGAATTTTTAACAGATGGTATTCCTTATTTTAATTATAATATAAAATGGGAGTGTGATATAAAATCAAAGGATAAAGGCATTATAAAATTTACAATGCCTGAGGAAGAAGATAAGGTAACTGAGGAAGTAATTATTACTATTACTAAAGCCAAGTATCAAAAATCTAGAGATACTTCAAGAGCTTTTAATGCTTTGTATGACAAAGTACAATAAGTTACTTTATCATGCCTTCTAACAAAAACTACAAGTCTATTTTTGTAGATTTAGCTAAAAAAAGAGGCTATGTCGTACACCGCCCTTCATTTAATGAAAAAAATAACAATATTGATCTTATTTTAGAAGGTCAAGTCAATGGAAAACCAAAAAAAGTTACTGTTGATATTAAAAAAAGAAATTCTAAGAATGCTAATCAGTGGACTTGGATTGAATATGAAAATTCAAAAGGCGGTCAAGGCTGGATCTATGGCTCTGCTCAATTTATAGTATTTGAAACTCCTAAAAATTTTATTTTTGTGAATAGAAAAAAATTATTTAATTGGCTAGCTTCTTCTCAGATGGTTAGGTGGGACTTACCTTATGTTGCAAGCCCTTGGTTGGCTAAATATAGACTCTTTCGAAGAGCTGGCTCTACTGAGACTATCACACAAATCAAAATAGATGACATATTAAACATTCAAGATGTTCAAGTATGGAGCAAGTTTTAAAAATAATTTTTGAAAGTTTTTGGAATTATATTGGTTTTATATTTATAATATATGCCGTAGGACACTCATTATCTCTTCCATTTTTTTGGTATTATAAACTCAAACAAAAAAAATTAAACAAATCCATATGGTTCAATGACAACTGAAAAAAAAGTAAAATGTAATGTAAACTGTGGATGTAGCCCAGAAGTTAAGGCAAAGCATCAAAACGGAAAAGGGGATAGCCCTAGACCAAATAAAAAAAATACATATAACAAAAACTATGAAAAAATCAATTGGAAGAAATCATGAAGAATTATAAACCCGTTTTTTATGTAGTGACTAGAGATGGTAGGCGAGCTTGGCCTCGTGATTACTGGACAGTAGGCGAAGCTCAATTTCACGCAGATAGCCTTGTTGCCGCTTTAAAAAGTTTTAAAGACCCCAACTACAAAAACATAGTCATTGTTGAAACTAAAGAGCCAGAAAAAATAAATTAAATCTTGACATATCAAGATTTTTTTACTATACTGTTTATATTATGGTAGAAAAAAAGAAATATGAACCACCTTCAGAGTTCAAGATAAAATATGTTATCAAAGGTTGGTCTTCTGCTAGCGAAAGGTTCTTTCAAGCCTCAGCGAAAGAGGAGGCATTAAAAGATCTCTATCACTCTTTAGAAGGTCCGCATTCTCATGCAGGAAATTCTGATATTGAAATCTTATCAGTATCAAAGTATAATAGGTTTACAGACAAATGGGAGGAACAAGAAAATGAATAAATATGCGCTTTTAAATTACAGTTTAAATAAAATGTGTCCCTTGGGAATCATTATTTTTTTACTTTTCACTAATTTTACTATTGCAAGATTTGAACCTTATGTTATTATTGCTTTAATATTTTTTATAGAAAGATTTAATTACAAAGTAGGTTATTCAGTAGCCATTTGTGAAGAGAGGAATTTAATACAACATGATTAATAAAATTTTTAGATGCTTAACTAGACCTTTTGATTCTAGATATTATATAGTTTATCGCAATCAAGACGGAAAAATAAAAACATATCAAATTGGATCTATAAATTTATATGATTCTTTTGGAAATAAAAGAATTAATCGTGATAATGTAGGCTTTAAAGCATATTGTTACGGCAGAAAACAAGTTAGATCTTTCAGACATGATCGAATTATCTCTCTTACAAAGAAATAAATTTTGCATTTTTTAATTGAAATTGCATTATTCTTGTGTATAATATATTTAGTATTTTACATTTCGTATGCAAAAAAACAATACTCCAACGCTATTCTTAATCTTAAAGATTTAGAATCAAATCTGATAAAAAAGGAATCAGAATTTGCCTCAAGAGAGCAAAACTTACAGCAAACAATATACAACCTACAATCTAGCTTCACTTTAGAGCAGGAATCCATAAGCGAACAAAAAATTGACTTAAAAAATAAAGAAGAAAAATTATTAACTGATTTATCTAATTTAGAAACAAGATTACAAGAAGAAGTAGAA